>ERZ772906.315-NODE-315-length-29594-cov-3.599140_pt1 | contig 29594 bp, 21 predicted proteins | sample MGYA00511338_ERZ772906 | MGnify/ENA primary metagenome ERZ772906 (study PRJEB29015, sample SAMEA2738076) | human oral metagenome | biome: human oral; feature: human-associated habitat; material: saliva | place: China | collected 2212 ... | reverse complement strand
AATAAAACAATTAAAAAATAAATTAAAAAAGAAAAAATAAATAATGAAAATAGATTCATTAAAAATCACCTCCTGTAATTAATATGATAGCAAGGAAAATTACAAAAGTCTATACATTTCAAGGGAAAGATGATACAATAAAAATGCAAAAAAACATAGGAGGATACAAAAAATGACAATAACTAAAAAAACAATTATTGGAGAAATCATAGATAAAGCACCAGAAAAGGTAAATATATTATTAGATGCAGGAATGCATTGCATAGGATGCGCAATTTCAGAAGACGAAACATTAGAAGAAGCTTGCATGGTGCATGGAATTGATGTAGATGATTTAATAGAAGAATTAAATAGGGAAGAAATCAATACATCAGCAGACGATTCACAAGATCTATATTAAAATGAAAGGTCTCTAGAGAAATCTAGAGACCTTTTATATATTCCAACCACCATTAACTTGAATAACTTGACCAGTAACATAGCCTGCATGTTCTAAATAAAGAACTAAGTCAGCAACGTCATCAGGAGTTCCAATACGTGAAATAGGAAAGTCCATGACCAAATTATTAATTTCATCAGTAGTTAAATTACTATTCATTTTTGTATCAATTAAACCAGGAGCAATACTATTAACTCTAATATTAGAAGGACCAAGCTCCTGAGCAAGAGATTTTGTAAGTCCGTCAAGACCAGCTTTAGAAATTGAATAGGCAGATTCGCAAGAACCACCAGTAATTCCTAAAATAGAAGAAATATTGATAATATTGCCATATTTAGCATCAATCATATGTTTTGCAACACATTTAGATAAAAAATATGGAGAATAAAGATTAACCTTCATAATATAATCAAAATCATCAAAAGTAGTATCATTTATCATTTTAACTAAATCAACACCAGCATTATTAACTAACAAATCAATTTTATGATATTTTGAAAAAGCAAAATCAATTAAAGATTGAGTGTTTTCAGGATTAGACAAATCAACTTGAAAAATATCAAGATTTTCATATTTTTCAAGTAAGCTTCTAGCAGAATCCGTAGAAGAATTATAAGATATGATAACCTGATAATTATTTTTTAATAATTTTTCTGCAATTGATAATCCAATACCACTTGCACCACCAGTAACTATAGCTACTTTATTCATAAAAACTCCTAAAAATAAGTAAAATAAAAAAGCCAACAACAATAGTACCCTAAAATCATCGACTCTTAAAATGGAGCCACTTGTCCGATTTGAACGGACGACCTACTGATTACAAGTCAGTTGCTCTACCATCTGAACTAAAGTGGCAAATTAAATTGGTGACCCCGACGGGAATCGAACCCATGTCTCCGCCGTGAAAGGGCGATGTCTTAACCGCTTGACCACGGGGCCATATTAATTCATTAAACGAATTAATGGTGAGCCACCGGGGAATCGAACCCCGGACAACTTGATTAAAAGTCAAGTGCTCTACCAACTGAGCTAGTGACTCATATAAAATGAATGACAAGGTATTACCTTGACGAAATTTATTTTACTATAGAAAATTCACATTGTCAACACAAAATGGAAAAATAATTGTAATTTTTATCAAAAAAATAAAAACTACAATTATTAGTTATTAAAATTTGTATCAAAAGAGTAATGATTGAATAAAAGACGTGGTAAGAACTTACTGATTTTCATACAAAATAATTTAAATTTTCTAAAGTTTCGATTACTTTTTTGTAAAGCAACACAATTAAGAGCAGATTCAGTAACTGGAACCAATTCAGTTGCCTTAATCGGAATTAATTTAAAAGAAAAGTCATTACCAAAATTATTATCCCATTCATTTTTATCGTTCATAAAGGCCATATTAATTGAATCAAATTGAGAAGGTAATTGAAGAGTCAATTCATACCCAAGACCACATTTCTGCATTTCAAGATCCATGATATTTTGCCAATTAGAGCCAAAACCAATATGAGCAAAGATTTTTGAACTATTTAAATTATTCAAAGAACCAGTATATGTAATTTTAACAAACGAATTCTGCTTCAGTTCATTTGTATTAAATATAATACCATCGATTAAATTCATATAAACCTCCATAAATATTATACAAATAAAATATAGAAATATAAAGAAAAAATTTAAATAATAAAATAAAATTAATTTTTTGGTAATAGAACTTTTCCAATAACGTAAAAATCATCAGAATTTAGTAATACAATATCACTAATATTTGGGTCTTCAGCACGTAAAACTAAGTCATTTTTTCTTATAATAAAACGTCTAATTAAAACTTTATCTTCATACATAAAAACGCCATAATCCCTATTAGATAAAGGTGCATTTTGCTCAACTAAGACATAAGAACCTAATGCAAATTTAGGAGACATTGATTCATCATTTATAAAAATAGCAAAATCAGCGTTTGAAGTATCCAAATCGCATTTCGTAAAACCTAAGAAAGAACCAAAAATAGGAATCTTATTATATAGTACGTGGTTCGCAGCACCATATTTTTTTTGCTCATCACTTAAATCATGGTCATATGCATGCATTAAATTTTTATAAGGAATATCAAGCGCTTTGGAAATCTCTTTCAAAGCTTTGTGACTTGGAATTCTTTCACCCTTTTCAATATGGGACAAATGGCCAATATTAATATTAGTAAGTTCAGATAATTTAGTCTTAGACATATGCTTATCCGTACGAATTTTTGATAATAAAAAACCTAACATAGAATCACCTCTTAATATAGTTATTTCAGTATATATTAACAAAAACGAAAAGTCCATACATAGAAAAAAATAGATAAATAGCAATAAATCAATACAAAATCAGGTATAAAATAAAAAAAATATTGACACTAAAAAAAAACTGATGTATACTTGAGCAAGATTGAAAAAAATGGGTGACTAGCTCAGTTGGTAGAGCAGCTGACTCTTAATCAGAAGGTCCGGGGTTCGACCCCCCGGTCGCCCACCAACGGAAAGCACCTCAAACAAAGAGGTGCTTTTTTAAAATTTAAAAAAGGAGAAAAAAACATGGACTACAAAATTAATGGATCATTATTACCATACGTAGAATGTAATTTAAACAAAGGAGAATCTATATCAGCAGAAGCAGGAGCAATGCTATATATGAATCCAAAAATTGAATACAAAGTACAATCAGGTGGAATTAAGAAAATGTTTGGAAGAGCATTTACTGGAGAAAGCATGTTCTTAAGCAAATTTACAGCAACAGAAGATGGTTCAAAAATTTCATTCTCATCATCATTCCCGGGAGAAATTTTAGCAGTAGATGTAACACCAGAAAAATCATACATTATTCAAAAAAGTGCATATTTAGCATCAGAAGAAGGTGTAGAATTAAGCGCACATTTCCAAAAGAAATTAGGAGCTGGATTCTTTGGTGGAGAAGGTTTCATCATGAATAAATTAACAGGAAAAGGAACAGCATTTGTTGAAATCGATGGAACATCAATTGAATATAATTTAAAAGCAGGTGAAGAAATCATTATAGCAACAGGACATTTAGCAATGATGGAATCAACATGTACTATGGATATCAAAGGTGTAAAAGGACTAGGAAATGTACTATTTGGTGGAGAAGGAATTTTCAACACAGTAGTAAGAGGACCTGGAAAAGTAATAATGCAAACAATGACAATTGGAGAATTATCAGCAAGAATTGCACCATATATGGCATATAGAGGAAGATAATAGGTAGGAGAAAAAATGTCTAACATAAATGATTATCTAAAATGGAGAGGAGATATATCTCTAAAACATGATGAATTAAATGAAATTGATGAATTAATTTTAGCAAGATATTCATACTTTCCGTTTTTCAAGATAGAAATGGAATCAGAAGAAACAATTAGTGACATCTCAAAAAAAATGTCTAAATTTAAAGATGATGAATACAATTATCTTGGTGACAGGGAGATGAATGAACTAATTGGAAAGTCAGCACGATTTAAGAATTTAAAAGTTACAGATTACAAAGAAAGTAATGATCAAGATGAAGAAAAGCAATTTTCTGCAATTACTATTACATTAAACGATGAACTAAAATATATTTCGTTTTTAGGAACTGATAAATCAATCATAGGTTGGAAAGAAGATTTTAATTTATCATTTACACAAGACATTCCTGCGCAAATAGAAGCATTAAAATATGCAAATAATATGATGAAAAAATATCCAAATTCAAAATTTATTTTTGGAGGTCACTCTAAAGGAGGAAATGTTGCAATTTACGCAGCGATAAACTCTTCTTTAGAAAATAAAGCAAGAATTATAAAAGTATTAAATTATGATGGGCCAGGATTTCCAGAAGAAATTATTGAATCAGATAAATTTAATCAAATAAAAGAAAAAATACATACATACCTACCACAAGAATCCATAATTGGTAGAATTATGGATCAAGGAGGCAAGGTAACTGTAGTAACAAGTACAGAAAAAAATATTTATCAACATGATATTTATTCATGGCAATTAATTGCTAAGAAATTTAACAAACGAAACAAACCAAATCAAAAAAGTGAAATAGTATATAAATCACTAAGAAAATTTCTTCGTGAAACAGAAGCCGAAAATAGAAAGAAAGCAATAGATTTGATATTTAAAATATTTATAGATTCTGAATTTGAAACTTTTGCAGAAATAGGTGAAAATAAAGCAGAAAATATTATGAAAATAATAGGACAAGTACGCGAATTAAAAAAAGAAGATAAAGATTTGATTGTTAAAATGCTAAGTGAATTAGCAAAAGCTTATATATCGACAAGAACAAAAGACATGAAAAAAAGAAGAAAAAAATAGGAGAATATTAAATGTTAACAGCAAATGGAGTATCAGTAAGATTCGGAAAAAGAAGCTTATTTGAAGACGTAAATTTGAAATTCAATAAAGGATGTTGTTATGGAATAATAGGTGCAAATGGTGCCGGAAAATCAACATTTTTAAAAGTATTATCAGGAGAATTGGAACCAAGTAAAGGTGAAGTAAGTAAAGACAAAACAGAAAGAATTTCTGTTTTAAAACAAAATCACTTTGAATTCGAAGACAAAAGCGTAATTGATACAGTAATAATGGGAAACAAGGAATTATATGAAATCAAAAATGAAAAAGATATGATTTATGCAAAGCCAGAGTTCACAGAAGAAGACGGAATGATTGCAGCAAGACTTGAAGAAAGATTTGCAGAGCTAGATGGATGGAATGCAGAATCAGATGCAGAAACATTATTAAATGATTTAGGAATAAAACCAGAAGACCATTATAAGTTAATGTCAGAATTAGAACCAAAAGATAAAGTTAAAGTATTGTTAGCACAAGCACTATTTGGAAATCCAGATATTTTACTATTAGACGAACCTACAAACGATTTAGACTTAAAATCAATAGGATGGTTACAAGAATTTTTAATTAATTTTGAAAACACAGTAATTGTAGTATCACACGATAGATATTTTTTAAATAAAGTATGTACTCACATTTGTGATGTGGATTATGGGGAAATAAAATTATATCCAGGAAATTATGATTTCTGGTATGAATCAAGCCAGTTAATTCAAAAACAAATGAGGGAACAAAACAAGAAAAAAGAAGAAAAAATAAAAGAACTTCAAGAATTTATTCAAAGATTCAGTGCGAACGCATCAAAATCAAAACAAGCAACATCAAGAAAAAAATCACTTGAAAAAATTGAATTGGAAGAAATAAAACCATCAAACAGAAGATATCCATATGTAGATTTCAAACCAGACAGAATGCCAGGAAATGAAATATTACAAGTTGAAGGAATCAGCAAAACATTAAATGGTGAAAAAATATTAAATAATGTTTCATTTAAAGTAAAAGAAAATGATAAAATCGCATTTTTAGCAGATAATGAAAATGCAATGACATTATTATTCCAAATCATTGCAGGAGAAGTTGAACCAGATGAAGGAACAATCAAATGGGGAACAACAATAACACATAGTTATTTCCCAAAAGATAACAACTATTTGTTCACAGGAAATGAAAGCATAACAGACTGGTTAAGACAATACTCAAAAGATCCAGATGAAACATATGTAAGAAGTTTCCTAGGAAGAATGTTATTCTCAGGAGAAGAAGCATTGAAAAAAGTAAATGTAATTTCAGGAGGAGAAAAGGTTAGATGTGTTCTATCAAAAATGATGTTATCAGGAGCAAATTTCTTGATAATGGATGAACCAACAAACCATTTAGATATGGAATCCATAACAGCATTGAACGAAGGAATGGAAAAATTCAAAGGAAATATGTTATTTACATCACACGACCATCAATTAATGCAAACAGTAGCAAACAGAATAATTGATATAAAAGCAGACGGAATAATTGATAAAGAAATGACATATAATGAATACTTAGAAATAGAATAACAAAAAAGCATGTATTTTAAAAATAAATTAAATACATGCTTAATTTTTTGGTTTATATTTACTGATAATTTTAGCGATTGACTCATAATCATTCTCAACAATATCTAAGAAAGCAAACAAAATTCCGTGGATCAAACTGAGTTCCAGAATATTTTTTTAGTTCATCCACAACTTTTTCAAGAGGAATCACATCCCTATAGCTTCTTCGAGAAGTCATTGCATCGAAAGCGTCTACAATACTACAGATTCTAGCCAAATAAGGAATATCATGTCCACGTAACCTATTAGGATAACCACTCCCATCAAATTTTTCATGATGATGTAAAATAATAGGCAGACAATCATAGAAAAAATCAGAATTTCCGAGAATCTGAACCCCTACAATTGGATGCATTTTTATTTGAGAATATTCTTCATCAGTCAACCTAGACTCTTTAAGTAAAATTGAATCAGGAATACCAATCTTTCCAATATCATGGAATAATCCACCAATTTTAAGAGTCATTAAGTCTTTTTTAGGTAGGGCTAATTTTTTACCAAGTAAAACTGAATAAGCAGAAACTCGATCAGAATGCCCCCTAGTATAAGGATCTTTAGCTTCAACGGTTTGTCTAAGAATTTCAATTGTATCAATATAGTGTTTTTCTAAGTCACGAGTGATATCAATAAAATCATCATTTTTATCATAAGTATTTGAAGAAAAATCATTATTATTCATAAAGTCTCCAATCCTTAAATTTGTATCATTATATCACAAAATTAGACTAAAAAGCTAATAAAAACGAATAAAATTACAGAAAATACTTGATTAAATTATGTAAATCGATTAAAATAAATTTGTAATTGACTTTTAAAAAGCTTTCACGTAACTCGTTAACTTGGAGGCTTGACCTCCAAAGCAACCTGTAAAGGAGGTAATATGCAATCAGAAAATAAGCACGAAATTGAAGGAGTGCTGTTTTCAAGTAGCGAATTAAAAAATAACGAGACGGTATTAACTGTCTTAGAGGAAGCAAGAAAGCTTAGAAAAAGGCCAGAAGTTCTTGCAACTCTCAGATACATTCTTGAAAAAACAAATTCTGCAAAACATACATGGTTTGTAAACCGTATGGTGACGTTAGAGATTTCAAGGACAACTGAACACAAGGGAATTAGGTTCAGAAGATATTCTGAGAAGTTGTACAGTGGCGAGGATCTATATTATATTAGGTCCATCTATAGGAGGGAACGTAATAATTGCAAAGAGGAGTGCTAAATAGCGCTCCTCTTTTTATAATTAATTAAAGAACTTGCAAAATTTATGTAAAATTGATAAAATAAATCGGTAATCAATTTTTTTGTAGAGCTTTCACGTAACTCGTTAACTTGGAGGCAAGCCTCCAAAGCAACCTGCAAAGGAGGAAAAATGCAGAAAAGAGAACTCAGCAAAGTTGAAGGAGTACTATTTGCAAGCTATGAGCTTGAAAATGACGACTTCAAGAAGAAGGTGTTGAAAGAGGCCAAGAGTCTGAAAGAGAGACCGGAAGGTTTGGCAACTAGAGGCTACATATTTCAGAAGACCAAAAGCGGACTTCATACGAGATTTGTAGCAAGACTGGAAAGATTAGAACTTGGACGCTCAATAGATTTTGCTGGAGTTAGATACAAGCGAGTTTCAGAAAGTCTTTTTGTAGGAGAGGACATTTACATGTTACACTCCATATACAGATGCAAAAAGATGGATGCAGGGGAAGAGGGCACTTAATAGTGCTCTCTTTTTTATATAAAAGCTTGAAAAAATTATGTTAATAAGTTAAAATAAACTAGTAAGCTATTTAGAAAAGCTTTCAAGGGAACTTGGAGGCTGCATAAGCCTCCTTAACGCTATTGCATAGGAGGTATAAAATGCAATACAAAATAATTAACGGAGTGATTTTCTCTGAAGTTGAATTAAATGATAAAGAGAAAATCCAAAGGGTCTTGAAAGATGCTGAAAAATTAGCAAATCGGCCAAAGGCCCTTGCAAGTCTAAAAGGAATTTTAGAGAAAACTAGACTTGAACATGATACAGCATTTGTGCAAAGGCTATGTCGTCTAGAAATCTCTAGAACCACAGACTACTTGGGGGTGCGATATACCAGGCACTCCAAGCTTTTATATAGTGGAGAGGATTTACACTATCTCCGTAAGCTTTATAGAGAAGGTAAACTGGTATAAAAAAAAGGGAGCACTGAATAGTGCTCTTTTTCAGTTAAATACCATTGAAATAGATTAATAAAAAATATATAATGAATTCAAATGAAAAGGGGTGTAATAAATGGCAAAAATAGAAGAGAAAAGAAAATTAAATAATTTTAGAGAATTAATTGATTATGCAGAAGAAACGTATGGAGACAATATTTGCTATAAATACAAGAAAGATATCAAAGAAAAACCTGCAACAATCCTAGAAACTAGTTTTAAAACAGTCGCAAAAAAAGTTAGAGGATTAGCAACATTCATATTAAATTATGAAAAAGAGATGAAAAGAATTGTTGTAATCGGCGATAATAGCGAAAAATGGGTGGAAGGATATTTAGGCGTAGCAACATCAGGAAAAATTGTTGCTCCAATGGATAAATTATTACCAGAAAAAGAAATAGAATCTTTATTGAAAAGAAGTGATATAGATGCTGTTATAACAGACAAAAACCATTTAGAAATATTTACAAGATTGAGAGCCAAAAAAGACAATAAACTAGAAACAATAATCTGTATGGAGAAAACAGAAGATAAAGAAACAATAGATTTTGAAACAGCAATTGCAGAAGGTATCAAATTACTTGAAAATGGTGATAAAAAATACAATGAAGTAAAAATTAAAGATGATGAAATGAATATAATGTTATTTACATCAGGAACAACTGATAAATCAAAAATTGTAATGCTAACACAAGCAGGCATAATGTCCAACGTTTATAGTATTCAGTTCCATGTAGAAATAACACCAAAAGACACATTACTATCATTTTTGCCAATACATCATACATTTGAAAATACAATAACAATATTATTATCAATGTACAAAGGTGGAACAGTAGCATTTTGTGATGGATTAAGATATATAGCAGATAACTTGAAAGAATATAAAATAACAATATTTGTAGCAGTTCCACTAGTAATGGAAACAATGTACAAAAAGATTCAAAAAGGATTAGCAGAAAAAGGTAAAGACAAGTTAATAGCTAAAATGATAAAAATATCAAACGCACTATTAAAATTACACATTGACTTAAGGAAAATAATATTTAAACCAATACACGAAGTATTTGGAGGGCATTTAAAGAAAGTTTTATACGGATCAGCAAGTATATCAAAAGATACGATAATAGCATACAATAATTGGGGAATTAATTTAATACAAGGATATGGATTAACAGAAACATCTCCAGTATTAACAGCAGAAAGTGAAACAAGACATAAGATAGGATCTGCCGGATTCTGCATATTGAATCAAGAATTGAAAATAGAAAATCCAGATAAAGATGGAATCGGAGAAATAGTAGCAAAAGGTAAGAATATAATGCTAGGATATTACAACGATGAAGAAAAAACAAAAGAAGCATTCACAGAAGATGGATTTTTCAAAACAGGGGACTATGGATACATTGACAAAGATGGATTTTTATTTATAACAGGTAGAAAGAAAGACATAATAGTATTAAGAAATGGAAAAAATGTATATCCACAAGAGCTAGAATTTTTAATAACAAAATTAGATTATGTACTAGAATGTATCGTATTTCCAAGGAACAAAGACAAAACAGACACAGTAATTCAAGCAAAAATCGTATATGATAAAGATAGAATAAAACAAATATATGGAGAAAAAACCGAAGAAGAATATAAAAAAGATATATGGAAAGATATTAAAGAAATTAATAAAGATTTAGTAAGTTATAAACATATAAAAGAAATTGAAATTACTGATATCCCTATGGAAAAAACAACAACACAAAAAATTAAAAGATACGTAGAAATAGAAAAAGAAAATAAAAGATAAAACAGATCCAGTATGTAATTTTTCGCATACTGGATTAATTATTATACAAAATAAAAAGCACCATCAAGATGGTGCTTTTTGGTGCAACAGGAGGGATTCGAACCCCCGACCTCTCGGTTCGTAGCCGAGTGCTCTATCCAGCTAAGCTACTATTGCATATTAAGAACATTAACATTATACAAGATATATAACAAAAAAACAATAAAAACAAGAGAAATATTGAGAAAAAAAGAAAAATGTGGTAATATAAAAGATATATGGGGAGCAAAAATGAGAGAAGAAAAATTAAAAGAAATAGATAAACATATAGAATATTTTAAAACTATAAAAAAATCAAATCCATTTGAAAGTGAAGGATTTATAACAGTAAAAAACTATGAAATAGAATTGAATAACAGAAAAACAATTCATAGAGAGCAAATATATAAGAACGGCAGAGAAGGAAACTCAATAACTGTATTGCCAATAACAAAAGATAAAAATGTAATATTAGTAATAGAGCCAAGAGTTTTCACAAAGAGAACCGTAGGGGTAGAAGCACCTGCTGGATATGTAGAAGACGGCGAAAAACCGATTGAAGCAGCAGAAAGAGAATTGCTTGAAGAGACTGGTTTAAAGGCAAAAGAATTGATTCAATTAAGAGAATATTATTGTGATATGGGATCATTTGCGGGACTTACATCATCATTTATAGCAAAAGACTGTGAAAAAGTATCAGAACAAAAATTAGATTCAGATGAATTCATAGCAATCGTAGAATGCACTATAGATGAAGCAAAAGAATTAATTGATATGGAATATATTAAAGATATCAACACAATATATTTAATAGAAAATTTAGAAAAATTTATATAATACACAAAAGATAGAGATACGAAAACATAAAAGGAATTAATAATGAATATACTTTTTGTAATAGATCAGATGGATAATATGAGCAGTGGAGTAACAGTAATTGCGAATAAGCTAGCTGATGAACTATCAAAAATGGGACATACAATTTATTGGATAGGCATTGGAGATATGGCTAGAAATAAAATAGAATGTCAAGAAATTAAATTCAAACTATTAAAAGATAAAATAGCTGATAAAGAGCTAAAATTCGCTAAACCAAATATCAGAGAAGCAGAAAAATTAGTAAGAAAAGTTGATTTAGTACATTTTTTTACACCATTTAGATTATCAAGAAAAATATTAAAAATAGCACAAAAAGAAGATGTGCCATGTACAGCAGGATTTTACATACAACCACAAACTATAAGTAATTTAATAAACATGGAAAAAAGCAAATTGGTAAATAAATTAATTTTTATGTATTTAAAAAGATTTTATAACCAAATCGAACATGTACATTGTCCAAGTAATTACATAGTAAACGAATTAGAAGAACAAGGATTTATTTCAAATTTACACGAAATATCAAATGGAATTAGCGATGAATTGCACTATTTAAAATTGAGCAAACCAAGTAGATTCGCAGATAAATTTATAATTGCAACAGCAGGAAAATATGTAAAAGAGAAAAAACAAGATATCATAATAGATGCAATTGCAAAATCAAAATATGAAAAAGTGATTCAATTGATAGCCGCAGGAGATGGACCAGAAGAAAATGCATTAAGAAAAAAATCATATAAGCTAACAAATTTACCAATATTCAATTGGTATTCAAAAGAAGAGCTATATGAGATATTAGGATATTCAGATTTATATATCCATCCATCAGACTTTGAATCAGAACCAATAACATGTATGGAAGCAATGGCATTAGGAAGAGTACCAATCATTGCAGACAGTGAAGAAACAGCAGCCAAGCAATTCGCAATAGATAAAAAATCACTATTTAAATCTAACAATAGTACTGATTTAGCGAAAAAAATCGATTTTTGGATAGAACATCATTCATTAAAAGAAAGAGTTGAAGAAGAATATACAATTTTAATGAAAAAATATAAATTAAGCGATTCAGCAGAAAAAATAGAGAGAATGTTCAAAGAAGCAATAAAGGATTTTGAAGATGGACAAGATTAGTGAAGAATCAAAACAACAAAAAGACAAAGATGAATTACTAAAATCAAAAATAAAAGATAAAATTAAAATAGCAAAAAACAAAAATCGTTATATGGAAACCGATTTTTTGGACTTACGAGAACAAGAAATAGTAAAAAGTGAAATAATAAAAAACAAATATCAAAATACAACACTATACGGAGGACACGAAAAAGCCGAAAGAAAAGTTTTGATAGTATATACCGAACAATATGAATATATACTAGAAAATATTTATGATGAAATATTAAAAATTATCAGAATAGAAAATCCAAAAGAATATTATCAAAAATATGAACATAGAACATATTTAGGAGCATTAATAAAACTAGGAATAAAAAGAGAAAAAATTGGTGATATAATAGTAAAAGAAAACGGAGCAGACATTATATGTAAAAGCAGTATTTCAGAATTTATTGCCAGCAATATCAACACATTAACAAGATTTCAAAAATCTAAAATAACTATAGAAAATATATCAGAACTAGAATATAATGAACCTGAAAAACAAAAAGTAAACATCATTGTACAATCAATGAGACTAGATTCAATAATAGCAGAATTAGCAAGAACTTCGAGAAGCAAAGCCCAAGAACTAATACAACAAGAAAGAGTATTTGTCAATTTTAAAGAAGAATTAAGAACAAGTATAAAAATAGAAGAAGATTCCTATATAACAATAAGAGGTAAAGGACGATTTAAAATAAATAAAATTTTAAATAATACAAGATCAGGAAAAATAGTTGTAGAAATAGAAAAATAACAAAAGAGGAAAATATGAATAATACGATTGAAATAATAATAAAAATATTGAATAGCAAGATTTTTTATTCAATAGCAATAGTAGTTGTAAGCTTTTTGATATTTAGAGGATTTAATCATTTAATAAAAAAAGCTAGACATACAAACACAAATAACAGAGCATTTAAAAATAAGACAATAATTGGAATAACATTGAGTTCTCTAAGATATATAATGATGATAGTAGTTGTTCTAATGCTATTACAAGTAAATGGAGTCAATGTAAGCTCAATGCTAGCCGGAGTCGGAATTATTTCCGCAATCGTAGGTTTATCAATACAAGATGCTCTAAAAGATATAATAAGAGGATTTACAATAGTATCTGACGAATATTTTAAAGTCGGAGATATTATAAAATATAAAGACATAACTGGGAAAGTATCAATGATAGGCATACGTTCAACAAAAATGTATGATATAAAAACAGGAAATGAAATAACAATAGCAAATAGAAATATTGAGCAAGTTGAAAAAATATCAAAAGAATTATATGTAAGAATTAATTTTCCATATGAAATAAAGATGAAAAAGGCAGATAAAGTAGCAAATTTAATAGCAGATTTATTAAACAAGGAAGAATTAATTTACACAGCTAAAAATGTAGGATTGGTAGAATTTGCAGGATCAAGCAAAGACTATTGTATAGCAATAACATGCCATCCAGAAGATAAATTAAAAGCAAATAGAATTGCATTAAGAACAATAGCAGATGTAATGGAAGAAAATAATATCGATATTCCATATCAACAAATTGATATACACAATAAGTAGGTGAATAAAATGATAAATTTACCAGAATGGTTAGAAAATGAATTAAAAACGCAATATAATGATGAAATAATAAATCAGATAAAGCAAGGATTTGAATCAGAAAGAAAAACCACATTCAGAGTAAATACAATAAAGTCAGATGATCAAGAAATAATAGAAGAGCTAGAAGCAAATAAAATAAAATATAAAATAATTAACAAAAACATTGTGGAAAATGTGCAAACCCCAACCATTTTTGTATTAGAAAACGATATTGAAATCAGAAACACAAAAATATATAACGAAGGTAAAATATACATTCAAAATTTATCTTCAATGATACCAGCATTATTCTTGAACCCAAAAGAACAAGAAGATATATTAGACATGGCAGCAGCACCTGGAGGAAAAACAACACAAATGGCAGCAATGTCCAATAATAAAGCAAATATTACGGCATGCGAAAGAAACACAATAAGACTTGACAAGATGTTGTATAATATAAATAAGCAAGGAGCAAATATCTATTGTATAAATAAAAACTCAATAGAATTAGATGATTTCCTAAAGTTTGATAAAATATTATTAGACGCTCCATGTACAGGAAGTGGAACAATAAATGATAAAACAAACTTTGAAAAACATTTAACAAAGACCTTGTTAGAAAAAACAACAAAAACACAAGAAAAATTACTAAATAAGGCAATTAAATTACTAAAAAAAGATGGTGAATTAATATATTCAACATGTTCCATTTTCAAAAAAGAAAATGATGAAATAATTCAGAAAGTAATATCCCAAAACCCCAATATCCGTTTAGAAAAAATAGATATTTTAAATAAAGAAAATATTAATATGATAAAAGGTATTGATGGGAAAACAATAACAATATTACCAAATGAATATTTTGAAGGATTTTATATTGCTAAATTAGTAAAATAAAGGAGGAAAATATGGTAAAACAATTAACAAACCAAGAGTTTGAAAACAGTGTTAAAAATTCAGATAAATTAGCATTTGTAGATTTTTATGCAGATTGGTGTGGACCATGTAGAATGATGGCACCAATCGTAGAAGAAATATCAGAAGAAGTAGAAGGTGTAGAATTTTACAAAGTAAACTGTGATGATGAACAAGAATTAGCAGCAAAATATGAAGTAATGACAATACCAACATTACTAATTTTAAGAAAAGGTGAACAATTAAAAGAATTTATTGGAGTTACAGATAAAGACGAAATAATTGAAGCATTAAACAATTTAAAATAACAAATGAACAGCGGTAATTAAGTTATCGCTGTTTTGTTTTTGAAATAAAACAGTAATAATATAGAAATATTTCACAAAAAATGATATTATATAGATGTAACAATGGTACAATAGCGCACGCCATTAATATGGCAGAAAGGGAAACATGATTATTTTAAGTAAAAAAGCTCTAAGAAGAGTTTTAAACGAACGGAAACTTATTAAGGAGATTGAGAAAGAAGGGAAGAGGATAGTATTCCCGGTAAATCTCCTGAAAACTCTAGAGCCTGAAGAGGTTTCAGAGGTTTTAAGCATCAAGGAAATTGAACTTATTGAGTCAAGAAGAAAGACTCCATTAGGATTTTTGGATGATGAGGAATTAGAGGTTGCAAAAGTTCTTGAATCCAACAAAAAAGAGGATAACATAGTAGTATATCTTGAAGACGAATTTAGAATTGAAGCCTTGGTGCGTGTTCAAGGCATTTCTGGAAAGAAACTTTCGAACAAGAAGGAAAAGTATCAAACTCCTCAAGTCTATCTTGAAAAGGATGACTTTCAAATCTTTAAGAAAGGTTTAGACATTAAAATTGACCAAGATTTAAAGGAAAACTCATTGGTTATTATTAATGGATACTATGCTGCTAGGTATAAGAATGGTAAGCTTTTAAGGATTTCAAAGCAGCCATCAGCAGGATGCACGTTAGACGACCCATACGTAAAGTACTACAATGAGGCATTGAAAATCTCAGCAAAAGAAGCACCACTGCTCATAGTGGTAGGGGACGCTGGGACAGGTAAGACCTACATGGCCATCAATGCAGCGCTGGATGGTATAGAAAGTGGTGAATATGAGCAAATTATAGTAACTGCCCCAACAGTAACGACTGGAGGGGAAGACTTAGGATATTTACCAGGAGAAATCTCAGAAAAGATGACTCCTTATTTAGGAGGGTTTGAGGATTCAATATTTAAGAGACTTCTGAATTTTGAGATAAGGAAGAACAAATCGGAAAAGAAGATTTCAGAATTAAGAGCTGAAGCAAAAAACAAGTTGGCTGAAATGCTTTTATCCGAAACCATAAAGATTCTTCCATTAGGATTTTTAGCAGGACATTCGCTTGATAAATGCTATGTTTTAGCGGATGAAATGCAGAATTCGAATTGGAGCCAGGTAAAATCCTTGATAACTAGAACAGGAGAAGGAACTAAACTCGTTATGATTGGCGACACAAATCAAAGCCAAAGTGAGGCAGATATAAATGTCTTGGACAAATTGATTAAAAGGTGGAGCGACGAGCCACTTTGCTGGAAAGTAGATCTTTCTGAAAGTAGAATCAGAAGATCGCAAATCGCAGGAATTGCGGTTAGAATCATGTAATAAAAATAGGGCCTCGGAAACTTCCGGGGTCCTTTAATGCGTAAATATTAAATTAATTTTAAAAGAATATTAATTTTAGTTTACATATTGCACAAAAGCTCTAAATATTGTATAATATAATAGTAGTGTAAACTAAAATAAATAAAGTATAAAGAGAGATTAAAGTATGAAAAAATTAAAAGTTTTTATTATTTTAGCTGGAATCTTATTGGCAGGAATTTTAATGATGTCAAGTAAAATTTACGCAGTAGATTCTTCAGCAAATCCAATGTATCTAGGCCTATTTAACCATAGCAATGCAAGAAAAACAGGATTTTATGATTATTTAGATGCATCTAGAATACGTAGACCAGCAATAAAAATTGTTAAATATGAAAATGTACAAAATATGCTAAGACCAGGCAATGTAGACTATCTTACACAAATATATTGTTTAAGACATGGAATTGGATTTGGATCAGAAGGTGCAGCAGGATCAGTAGTACCTTATACACAGTATTTTGATATGAAACAACCAGAAACAATTGGAAATGAATACAAAGAAGCCATTGGAATAACTGCAGGAGTAACACCAAATTATAATAAAATAATGTGGATATTAAGTAATGTAGCAAATCCAAATGATCCAGAATCAATAAACGCATTATTTACAGCAGCAGGTATTAATGTTAACGATTTCAAAGGTGACAAAGCTCAAATGACTCAAGAAGAAATGATAGATATAATAGAGGCTGCACAACAAATGGCAATATGGTATTATACAAATCCTACAGGAAATTATCATCCATCAGGAACAAATGAGACATTAAGAGTAGGAGAAACAAATCAAAATCATTCAAAAACACCAGTAGAATCAAAATATTATGAGAATGCGGTTACATATCCATTAAATGAATTATATAGATATTTAATAACAAAATCTGAAGAAGCAGTAAACGCTGGATATACATATCAAACATCAGCAACAACAATTAACTTTAACAAAGATAATGCAACATATGTTGAAGAAGGAGCAAATTACAAATTTGGACCATATAATTTAGCATATACAAACAATCCGGGAATTGCAGTTAATATCGCAGCAGATGTACCATTAGGAAATAATGTACAAATTGTAAATGCACAAATTGTAAATGCACAAGGTGTTGAATATCCAGGAAATACAGTATCAGAAAAGATTCTAAATGCAAACGGATCAGATTTTTATGTAGTATTACCAAAATCAACAAACGTAAAAACATTTAAAATTTCAGTTTCAGCAAATTATCAAACAACAGATATTACATATTGGTCAACATCTGCAAATATTGCACAAAGAAATCAACCAGTAGTAATTGTACAAAAAGCACCAAAAGCTTTTAATGACGAAAAAATAATTCAAGTTAGAGAATTTCCAAAAGAATTTGACTTAGCATTAAGAAAATTCATTACAGGAATTAGAAGTGCAACAGGAGTTGCTAAACAAGTAGAAAGTAGAGAGCCAGTAATAACACAACAAGCATTAGAAGATTTAGCAACTGGACGTACAGAATTTAAAACAACAGCAGTAAAAACACATAGAAAAGATGCTTTAACAGTTGAAACAGGTGACATCGTAACATATACAATTAGAGTATACAACGAAGGAGATGTTGATGGATATGTTGATCAAATAACAGATTATCTACCAGCAGGATTAGAGCTAACAGAAAATAGTAGAATAAATCAAGCCAATAGATGGGCAAAAGATGGAAAAGTTTTAAGATCTGAATTACACACAAAAGACTTACTAAAAGCTTTTGATAAAAATACAAAAACATTAAGCTATGTAGATTATCAAGTTGAATGTACAGTGTTAGACACAACAAACTTAACAACAAGAGACTTAACAAACGTAGCAGAAATAACAGCACAAAGACCAGTTGATAATCAACAAATAAGAGATAGAGACTCAGTACCAAATAATCTAACAAGAGATCAAATCACAAATTATAACCCAGGAACATCTGAAAAAGGTAAAGGTTATGAAGATGATGATGATTATGAGCCATTAAAAACATCAAACAAAGAGTTCGACTTAGCATTAAGAAAATTCATAACAGGAATCAGAACATCTACAGGAGTTGCTAAACAAATAGGAAGTAGAGAACCAGTAATAACAAAACAAGCATTAGAAGATTTAGCAACAGGACGTACAGAATTCAAAACAACAGCAGTAAAAACACATACAAAAAATCCTTTACAAGTTGAAAAAGGAGATATCGTAACATATACAATTAGAGTATATAACGAAGGTGAAGTAGATGGATATGTTAGAGAAATAGCAGATTATCTACCAGCAGGATTAGAATTAACAGAAAACAGTAGAATAAATCAAGCAAATGGATGGAACAAAGATGGTAAAACATTAAAGTCACAATTCCATGCAAAAAATATAATTAAAGCTTTTGATAAAAATACAAAAACATTAAGCTATGTAGATTTCCAAGTTGAATGTACAGTATTAGATACAACAAATTTAACAACAAGAGACTTAACAAACGTATCAGAAATAACATCACAAGATCCAAAAGAAGGAGTTAATGTAAGGGATAGAGATTCAATTCCAAGCAATTTAAGAAAAGAACAAATCTCAAACTATAACCCAGGAACATCTGAAAGAGGAAAAGGTTATGAAGATGATGATGATTATGAACCATTAAAGCCAGTAGAAAAAGAATTCGACTTAGCATTAAGAAAATTCATAACATCAGTAAATGGAACAGAAGTAACAAGTAGAATTCCAGATGTAGATGTAACACCATTAGTAAATAAAACAGATACAACAGCAATATACAGACATTCAAAAGAACCAGTAAAAATTAAGATATCAGATATCGTAACATATACAATTAGAGTATATAACGAAGGAGATATAGATGGTTATGCAGATGAAATAGTGGATCACTTACCAGAATACTTGGAATATATTGATAACGATTTCAATAAACAATACGGATGGCAATTAGATCCATCAGATAATACAGGAAGAACAATTAAAACAAACTATTTATCTGATAGAACAAATAAAGCTAATATAATTAAAAAATTCGATGGAAAAACATTGGATTATAAAGAATTAAAAATTCAAACAAGAATTAAATCAGGATTAAAACCAACAAAATATCTAACAGATATTGCAGAAATCACAGAATCACACAATGAATTTAAAATTCCTGATAGAGATAATTACAGAAAAGTAATATTACCAAAAACAAGTGATGAATTCTCAGAATATAAAGGACATAATTCAAACAAAAAAGACTTAAGCGACAAACGTTATTACTATAAAGGACAAGAAGATGATGACGACTTTGAAAAAGTAGTAGTAGAAGGAGAATTCGATTTAGCACTAAGAAAATTCATTACACAAGTAAATGAAGAAGCAGTAACAAACAGAATTCCACAAGTAGATACATCAAAATTCGGAACGATTGGAGCAGATGGTAAACCAGTAACTACAATGACATATAACCATACAAAAGAACCAATATTAGTTAATACAACTGATATCGTAACATATACAATTAGAGTATATAACGAAGGTGAAGTAAATGGATATGCAACAGAAGTTAAGGATGACCTTCCAGAAGGATTAGAGTTCTTACCAGACAATGCAACAAACAAAGAATACAGATGGCAACTATTAGATAAAGATGGAAAAGTTACAACAAATGTAAAAGAAGCAGTATCAATAATCACAGATTATTTATCAAAAGAACAAGAAAAAACATCAGGATCAAATCTATTAAAAGCATATGACAAAACAACAATGAAAACACCTGATTACAAAGATGTAAAAATAGCATTTAGAGTAACAGAACCACAAACATCTGATAGAATCTTAATAAACAAAGCTCAAATCAGCAAACATCATGATGAATTTGGAAAAGAAGTAAAAGATAGAGATTCAACACCAAACAAATGGAATGAAGGTGAAGATGATCAAGATATTGAAAAAGTACGTGTAAGATACTTTGACTTATCATTAAGAAAATGGGTTACACAAGTAATCGTAATCGAAGATGGAAAACAAAAAGTAAAAGACACAGGTCATTATGCAGAACAAGATCCAGAACCAGTAGTAAAAGTTGAAGTTAATAAGAAGAGATTAAAAAATACAGTAGTAAAATTCAGATATTCAATCAGAGTTAAAAACGAAGGTGAAATCGAAGGATATGCAAAAGAAATTTCAGACTACATACCAAGTGGTTTAAAATTCAATAAAGCAGACAACCCAGACTGGGTAGAAAAAGATGGTAAAATAGTAACAACTAAACTAAAAGACACACTATTAAAACCAGGAGAAACTGCTGAAGTAACAGTATTATTAACATGGATCAATGGTGAAGAAAACATGAAAGTAATGACAAACACTGCAGAAATCAGCGAAGATTACAATAAATATAAAACACCTGATAGAGACTCAAAGCCAAACAACAAGAAAAAAGGTGAAGATGATCAAGATGATGCACCAGTAACAGTCACAACAGTAAGTGGTTCAACACCAGTATATATCGGAATTGCTGTAACAGGAATTGCAATAATAGCAATCGGCGGAATATTAGTAAAAAGATATATTTAATAAAGAAAATAATGGATGATTAAACATCCATTATTTTTTTGCCTAAAATTGTATAATTAAGATATTATTGATATAATATCTACAATAAATTAATGAAGAAAGGACTACAAATGAAGAAAAAGATAACGATAATACTATCAGTAATAATTGTAATAGGAATACTAGTAACACTAATATTTGCAATGAAAAAATCAGATAGTGACATATTAAAATCAGAAAAATCATACTTAGAAATGTTAGTAAGAAATCAAAAATTAGACAAAGTAGACAAAATACTAAAGAGAACTAAAACAAAAGAACCTAGATATCAAGCAATTGAAAAGGCGTATAAAAATTACTATTTAGATTATATTAATAATATAAAAGACATACAAACAGAGATTTCAAAAGCAACTACAAAATATTTTATAAATTTCACTGCGATTTCAAGAGGAAAAGAAGCACAAGAAGGACTAAAAGTAATAATAGACAGAGAAATCGACATAGTAGACAAAATTACTGATATATATAAGAAACTAAATGAAAAAGAAGAAATGCTAAAATATGCAAAAGAGCAAAAATTAAGTGAAGAAGATGAAAAGCTATACTATCAAATGGTAGGTGGAGACAACGAAATCAAAGAAGATGATGTTGTTGTAAAAAAACTGGGATCAACAAAAGAAAATTTTAAAATGCAAGAAAAATTAATAAAATACTTAATAGAAGAAAACGGAAATTATACTATAAATCAAATAAATAAAACAATTGAGTTCAAAGATGAAGAGAAAAAAGCAACTTATCAAAATTTAATAACAGCAATTAACTACAATATAAATGAGATAATGTTGAATAATAAAGCAATATCAAGCGTTTTGGACAATTTGAAAAAAACTCAAAACTTAATAACAGAAAATTCAAAAAAATAAAATTAATAAAAAAACAACAAAAATCAGGCAAAAAATAACAATTTGCCTGATTTTTTGACTTAATTTTTTTCACGCCAATAAAGGGATTCAAAGAAAAATGAAAAAAATATATCAAGAAAGTAATGAAAAAAGTAGCCAAAAAAGTAAATAAAAAATCATCCAAAAAACAAAAAATAAAAATGTAATAAACAAATAAACAAACTGTAATAAAAAAACACATATCACTCTCCATATATAGGAAAATTAGACTTGCAAAAAATACCAATATTGCAAAAAAAACGGAAATATTAGAAGATGAGGAAAGAAGAAAAAATAAACAGGAGAGAGAAAGATGTTGAAAATAAGCAGTAAAATGAAGAAAATACTTACAGCAATAATAAGCTTAATCGCATTAGTTGGTATTGGAGTAGCAACGAACATGGTTGTTACAAACAATAATATCCAATTAAATAGCAAAGCTCATAAAGCACCTTCAATTGAAGAAAGAAGAGCAATAAATGGCACAGTAAATGTAACATTTGACACATACTTCTTAAACAATTCAGAAAGGACAAATGAAGCCTTACTAGGGCCAATTGTTGGGCCGGTTATAAGTAATATACCGACAAAAGATATTTATATGGAATTAAGTGTGCGAGGAGATGGACACTTAAAAGATGGAAAGATATTAATTAAACCTACAAATAGCAGCGTAAGAACTACTTTAGTAAGTGATAATGTAATAAACGGAGTATATATTGGTGAAGTAAATGAAATAAAGCTAAAAAATATTCAAAGTGGAACGACTAGAATAATAAAAGGGTTAGTTGTACCAAAGGTTATTGATAAAAATTATTTTTTAAGAAATGACAACCAGGTTATATTTAAAGCAACATATGTGTCAGCAGATGGCCAAGAAACACCAATTGAAAAAACGGTTAATTTTACTGTAGAAACAATGTATGAGTACATTAAAGCATCTTCATATCCAGAAGAATCATTACGTAATCAAAAATACGAATATACAAAGAATAGTAAACCATATGCATATTTTTATATTATAAATACTGGAGAACAATTTACAAAAAATATAAGCAATACATCAGCATATCTAAATAGTACATTAAAAGAATTTGAATACAGAGCACAAATTCCAAAATTTAATGGTTATAATGCAGAAGAAGTAACTGCTAATTTCTATGGAGATGGTGAAGAAAAAAATATAACGACATCTTATGATAAGAATTCAGGAGAATTAGTGATTAAATATAAAGGATTTAATCGTTATAAAAGGGTAACAGCAATATCAGTAAAATACCCAGAAGAATCAAAAGTAAATAATCCAAGTGAACAGCTTAGTTTAAATGCAACATTGACAATTTCAGCATATAATAATGAAAAGTATAATAAATTAGAATATAGAACAACTTCAGAAGGAAAAGCGAGAATAGAGTACCGTGAATTAGTTGAAAATAATAATTATTATTCGCCAACTTATGTAGCATTTCAGTCAGTGCCATATGCAGATAATACAATTGACTTATATGAAGGTAGTACTACAGCACCAAAAAAACAAGAATATAGAGTTGTTTGGCAACCACATAGTAAAGAAGAAATTACAACAGAAGTTGAGTTGACCGAGGATAAGTCAGATTATGGTGATAAACTATATTCACCAATTATTGATATTAGCAATATAGTTACTCATAAAGCAATCACATTGTCAGTAAGCAATAACAATTTAAATGAAGATTCAACAGTAACAGTATATGATGATGAAACAAATGAATTAATACATACATTTAATAAAAATGAAATTATAGAATACTCAAATAAAGAATATAGATATACGAGACCAATAAAACATGTAAAGGTTGTATTAAATAATATAAAAGTAAATAGAAATTATGGCATAATAATTAAGCACTTAAAGGAGATTGATGATTCTGAATTAATAAAATTGACAACAAAAGAAGAATTTGAAAAATTATCAAGAATAACAACAACATATCAACAAAAAATTAACAATGAAACAGTAACCGCTAAGACACAAGGAGTATACTATCAAAGAAAAATTCCATCTGTAGGAACATATATTTTTGATCATGTAAAAATAAATGAACAAGCAGCATATAATAATGAACAAGCAGACACAGATAATGATTTTATATATAGAATGGGGATAACATCTACACATTCAACAAAAGAAATAAGAGTTGTAGATGAAGAAGGTGTTTTATTAGGAAATAATAAAATTAAAGCAGATAATTATATAAAATATAAAGGTTTATACTTTCTTAAAAACTATAATTTAAAAAATAACTTTAATTTAAAAATATATGATAATGATACAAATCAATTAATAGCTTCATTTTCTAAGTCAGATGTTGAAAGAATAAATCGTAAAGAAGATGCATTTATTTATCCAGAATATATAAAACATATTAGAGTAGAAACAAATGATTCAGTAGATATTGAACATATAATGAATATTAATACTGAAGAATTAGTAAGAAACATTGATATTAATAAATATTATAATGAAATTCAATCTTTGACGATAAATGCTAAATATGCAAGAATTGTCAATGATGGACAAGAATATAGTAATTTTAAAGAGCGTACAGCTTCTAATAAATTGTACTTGCAATATTCAATAGGTTCAGGAACAACTAATAAAGCAATAAGTACATATCAAAAGCAAAAAGATGTAAATCAAACAATTAGGTTATCAAGTATATATAATTACAGCATATCTAATACTGCAACAGGAAGAAATGGTTGGAAGAATGCGACAGTATTAATAGAATATCCTGAAGATGTAAAAAGAATAGATATAAATAAAATAACAAGTAATATAGAAAATGTAGAAATACTAGGACATGATAAATTTGAACTAGATGGAAAACAATATTTAAAAATTTATATAAAATCAAATAAGGTTTTAGATGCACATTATATTAATATAAATGCAAATATTACTGTGGATCCATTAGCAAAGTCAAAGACAACAGTTGCTACAATGTACTTTTATAATTCATATCCCGCAGAGCTTTCACAATATTATTATTCAACAAAAGACAAATTTGATATAAATAATAATGGTGATACTAATGATATGGTTGGAACAGGTACTATTCCAATAACAATTGTAAGTCCCGATACATTAGTATTAACACAAGAAATAACAGGATATAATACAAAGAACGAAACAGCATATGCACCTGGAACCGGTGTAATTGAAAGTAACGGTTCAGGAACTGCAACAGTAAAGATTCAATTAGCGAATTATTGGACACCATCAGTATCAGATATTAAATTAATAGGCAAAATTCCATTTAGAAATAATATAACATCACTAAGTAAGCAAACACTAAAGTCAACATTTTCAACAACAATGACAAATGAAGGAATTCAATTGCCTGAAGATCTTAAAAATATAGCTAAAGTATATTATTCAGAATTAGAAGATCCTTCGATGAATGAGTCAAATATATGGAAAACAGCAGATCAAATAACAAATTGGAATAATATAAAATCATTCTATATTGATTTTGGCAATAAAGTGCTAGGACCTGATGAAAAGAAAACAATCACGTATAAAATAAATGTGCCATTGGACGTACCTGTAAATGAAAAAACATATTCGACTGTAGCAGGAACATTTAATCTTAATACAGAACATGATGGTAATTTATCTTCAACAGTGGAGTCAAATAAAGTAGGTATACAATTAGTAAAAAGATATAATTTAAATATTTCATCTATAATTAAAGGAAAAGAAACTCCAGTACAAGGAAGTTTATATAGTATTGAAAATAATGAAGATGATGAAGATTTGGCAATATCTAAGACTGCAATAACAGACAAATTCGGAAATGCGCTAGTAAAAGATTTAAGAGTTAATGAAGAATATACTTTAACGGAAAAATCAGTAGATAAAAATATTGAAGAAAAGAATGTTAAAATTAAATTTAAGCTAGTTGAACAAAATGGAAGATTAGAATTACAAGTATATGAAGGTAATGAGTATATTAAGGAAAAATCAGAAGTTCAGCCAACAGCAACATCAAATGCAGTAGTAAATATTAAGTTGGAATATTTGAAAAAATATAAATTAACAATAAATAAAAAATCACAAGTAACAAAAGAAAACATAAAAAATGTAGGGTATAAATTATCTGGAAGAGAAAGTGATAATAAGCAATATGGAAATACAGATGAAAATGGTAATTTAACATTTGAAGGATTAAGAACAAATGTTATTTATACATTAATTGAAACAATAGCACCAATGCATTATATTCATCCAGAAATACAATTTAGAGTTACAGAAACAAATGGAGTTCCAAAGATTGAAGTTATAAAAGGAAATCCAGAAAGCTTAATTATTTCAGAAACAACTGAAAAGCAAAATCAAGCAAACATAAGTATATTTGATGAAAAAGTAAAAACATATACATTGAAAATCGTTAAATATGAAAAAGGAGATCTTAATAAACGTCTTGCACACGCACAGTTTTCTATAAAGGGTGATGGAATATTAAATGGAAAAGTTCTTGAGACAGATGAAAATGGCGAAGCTACAATAACCGGATTATATGAATATAAAGAAGGACAAGAATATAAAGGAGAATATACTATTGAAGAAATAGTAAATCCAGAGGGATATACGGGCAGTTATAAAATTAGTTCGAAAATAAAAAGAAACGAGCACAATGTAGCAGTAGTGTATGCAACAACGACTGATTTAGAAATAAAAAATGCTGAAACTGATCATCCAACAGTATATTTTTATGTTCCAAATGAACCATTATTTAAAATAATAAAGAGAGATGCAAAAACATCAGAATTATTACCAAATACAAAATTTGCAATAGTTAAAGTAGATGAATCAGGAAGTGAGTCTGAAGCATTAGATATTAATAATAATCCAGTAGGAAATAGAGAAGAAATAAATGGTAAGACATATCGTACAATATTAACAAACGATAAAGGTGAATATTCAGCAGGTTTGAAAAAAGGAACATATAAGTTTATAGAGTTAGAAGCATCAAACGACAAATATGAATTACCTGAAAGAGAAGAAGATAGAACATACACAGTAAATGTTGGAGAACCAACAAAAGCTAAATATAAATTTGTAGAAGATAAAAATCTTGAAAAAATACCAGAAGTTACTAAAGAATATAGTGAAACTGTTGGATTAAGAAGAACATTCGTTAATGGAGAAGTAATTCACTATACATTGAAAAAAGATAAAACAGATAAAATTGGTAATAACCGTATTTTAACTATATATGACAATGAATTTAATGTAAAAAAGGAAGTAACTTTTGATACAGGTGACAATTATTCAATACCTGAAATTAATATAGGAAAAGATGGAAGTATATATTCATATATACCTAAATATGGAATAAGGAAATATAGTCCAGACGGAAGATTTATATCGCAAGTTGGCGAGTATTTTGGATTTGCAAGATTTCAATATAATAGCCTGCTATGGGATATGGGGGCTTTCGGAAACTCATTATTTGATAATGATACAAAATCAATTCCATTCCAAAATCCAGTTGTAAAAAATAATGATGCTAGTGTATTATTAGAAGAATCATATAGCCAAAAAAGAAAGCCAAGTATGAAAAATGGTGTATTATCAATAGATTATAGCAATAAAAGTCAAACAGTATTAACTGTGTATGATAACGAATTAAATATATTATCAAAAATTAATGTGGATACTGATAGAGAAAGAGATTCGATGTATCGTGAAAATACATTTGATCAAGTATATGATGACTATGAAGGAAATATATATGTAAATAACATTAAAACCAATAATATTGATGTATATGATAGAAGTGGAACACTAAAGAAAAGTATAGAAAGAAAAGGAGAAGATTTTACAGTCTTACCAGATGGCAAAATATATTTCTTTAAATATTTGCAAGTAGGAAAGGGTGAAACTTCAGTAGAAGTAACAGTTACAGATGAAGAGGGAAATGAAATTGCTAATACTACTCTAGCAAAAGTAAGATTTTATGAGAGATTCAAGCATATTAATGTGACTGCAGATGGATCAATAGAATATTCAGATAAGTATAATACAGAGGTTATCAATAGAAAAGTAGATTTAAAATTAGAAAGCCCAGCTAAACCACCACAATCAGAAATTGTAGTAGAAAACAAATTAAAGAAATTTAAAATAACAACATCTAGTTCTATTGGAGGTAACATATCTGGTAAAGGCGAAAATCCATATGAAGAAGTAGAAATAAATTCTGATTCAAACAAACCAATTGAAATTATAACAGACGAAGGATATGTAATAGCTAAAATCTTAATAAATGGAGAAGAATATCCTATAAGTGATGAACACAATATGACATTACCACAATTCAATAATATAACTGAAGATAAGAATATAAATGTTGTGTTTGATTTAGCAAGTAATGTAGCAAGATATAAAATTCAAACATTCCATTATTTAAAAGGAACAAATACAGAAGTAGCACCAACAGTTATTAATTACTACAATGAAAGAGAAAATACATATATTACTGAACCAAAAATATTAGAAAAATATGAATTAGAGAAGAATGAACAAGGTGAATATATAATACCAACTAATGCAACCGGTGATGCAATTGTGGCAAATAACACAGGTAACAATTCGGTAATCTATTACTACGTAAAGAAAAAAGCTAAAGTAATAACAAAATACATTGTAGAAAAATCAGATGGAAGCACAGAAGAAATAAAACCTAAAGATGAACAAACATTAGAAGTAGATTCAGAATATAGAACATCTGGAGAAATTAATAATCCAAAATATGAATTAATAAGAATTGATGGAAACGCAAGAGGAACAATCGAAAGTACAGAAGACATTAATGTCACATATGTATATAAATTAAAAGATGCTAAAGTAACTGTAAAATATTTAGATGTAACAGAATCTGAGACAGGAACACCATTATCAAGTAGAGATGGTACAACAATTGAAGATAAAGTAATAAATGGACAAGTAGATGACGCATATAGAACTCAAGAAGCAGAAAACGTTCAACCAAATTACAGTTTAGTTGAAACACCAAGAAATGCATCAGGAACAATGACAATAGATCCTATAACAGTAGTTTATAAATATAGAAAAGTAACACCAACTATTAATGATATAAATGTAACAAAAGTAGGACCAAACAAAATTGTGTCAAAAAATCAATTAAACACATATAATATTACATTTAACGTAGACATATCAAATTATATTGGTTCAGGAAAAGTAAGATTAACAGATAAATTACCATATGAAATTCATTATGAAGATATAGACAAATTAGCAACAGGATTATTCCTAGACGGTGGAATTTATAATAATGAAACAAAAGAAATAATATGGGATATTCCAATAATAGATATTAATACATATAAGCAAGCCGATGACAGAAATG
>ERZ772906.313-NODE-313-length-29738-cov-9.926591_pt1 | contig 29738 bp, 26 predicted proteins | sample MGYA00511338_ERZ772906 | MGnify/ENA primary metagenome ERZ772906 (study PRJEB29015, sample SAMEA2738076) | human oral metagenome | biome: human oral; feature: human-associated habitat; material: saliva | place: China | collected 2212 ... | reverse complement strand
GGAGGACGATCAGGGTGACACCGATCAGGAGCTTAAAGACCGTCATTTCGAAACCGTGAATATCAAACATGACGGCAGTGTATCCAGTGCCGGATAGGGTGATTACGCGAGTGTGATCAATTGGTCGGATCAGCGTCGATGGCACCCTGGATGTCGTTGAAGATGAGGTTCGAAATCTCGACCTGCACCGTCTCCACCTGGGGCACGTCGCGCAGCAGCAGCGGATCATCCGCCGAAGTCTGCAGGGCAAGCGTGCCACAGCCGAACAGGCGGTCGTCGACATTCTTTTCCAACTGAACGTCGGAAATACGCGTGAGCGGAAGGTCATGACCCGTGCGAGTAAAGACGCCCTTGCGGGTGATAATGCGCTTGGTGGTCACCGTGTAGGTGGAACTGATCCACTTGACCCACGGGATCAACAGGAGGGGCACCGTCAGAACCAGAACCACGATCCAGATGGTCGGCAGCGCCCAGTAGCGCGAGTCTTCCGGGACGTAAAACGAACCGACAGCGGCTGCGAGCACCAGGAGAATCTCACCGATGATCTGAGGCAGGATGACCTTGATATGGGTGTGCATGTGTCGGACGACGACCTCGTCCTGGCTGAGGAGCTTCTTGGAAAGTGCCATGGTTCCATCATGCCAGATAACGACCCCACACGAGCATATGGGTTAGACCGGTCGGCGGTGTGTACCCACGATGTCGGTGTTGACGATGCCGATTGCGGCCATGAGAGCGAGCATCGTCGTGGGTCCAACGAAGCGGAACCCGCGCGCCTTCAAGTCGGCAGCCAGGGCACGCGATTCGGGCAGAGCTGTGGGAACCTCGACCGCACAGGTCGGATGCGGGTCGGCATCGGGACGATACGACCACACGAGCGCTCCCAGGTGGGCGGCGTCGGGGGAGTGGGCCTCGTCCACGTCACGCAGAGCGAGCGTGGCCCGCGCATTCGTGATCGCAGCCTCGATCTTGCGGCGGTTGCGGATAATGGCGGGGTTTGATGCGAGGCGTTCGATGTCCTCATCAGTGAAGGCGGCGACGGCGTCGGGTCTGAAGCCTGCGAAAGCCTCCCGGAATGCATCACGTTTGGCGAGGACAGTGCGCCACGACAGGCCTGCCTGAAATCCTTCGAGGGCGAGACGTTCAAATACGCCGACCTCGTCGTGGACCGGTACCCCCCACTCGTTGTCGTAGTAGTCACGCAGGAGGCGGTCATGGGACGCCCAGGTGGGACGCACGAGGCCATCCTCGCACAGCGTCAGGCCATCGGGAAGGGGAATGGAAATCGGGCATTCAACAGAGGCGTTCATAGCCCCATCCTGCGCGTTCCCTTCGCGTTCGGGCAAACGCCACTGTGCCCCCCTGTGGATAACGCCGCCACGCGTACCACCCCTGTGGATAGGGCGATGCGCGCGTCAGTTATGCACAGGAAGTGTCCCTAGCGGCGGCGCTTTTCGCGCACACGCACCGAGATCTGGATAGGCGTGCCCGTGAAGCCGAAGGTTTCGCGCAGACGACGCTCGATGAAGCGGCGGTAGCCCGGATCCAGGAACCCGGTTGTAAACAGGACAAAGCGCGGGGGCTTGCTCGACGCTTGCGTGCCAAACAGGATGCGGGGCTGCTTGCCTCCGCGCAGCGGGTGCGGATGCGCGGCCACGAGCTGGCCGAGGAACGCGTTGAGCTGGCCCGTCGGGATGCGGGTTTCCCAGCCTTCGAGGGCGGCGTCGAGCGCGCGCACGATGCGGTTTGTGTGCCAGCCGGTCTTGGCCGCCAGGTTGATACGCGGTGCCCACTGGATCTGCACCAGCTCTCGCTCCAGCTCGTTCTTGATCTCCTTTTGGCGATTCTCATCCACCAGGTCCCATTTGTTGGTGACGACGACGAGCGCTCGGCCCGCGTCAATGACCTGCTGGACGACGCGTACGTCCTGCTCGGTCAGGGGAGCGGACCCGTCGATGAGAACCAGGGCGACCTCGGCCTTTTCGATAGCGGCCTGCGTGCGGATGGACGCGTAGTAGTCCGCACCGGTCGTGCGGTGCATCTTACGGCGGATGCCGGCGGTGTCGACGAACCACCAGGAACGTCCGTCCAGCTCGATGAGTTCGTCGACGGGGTCGCGGGTTGTACCCGCAAGCTCGTTGACGACGACGCGCTCGCCGCCAGCCAGCGAATTGAGCAGTGAGGACTTGCCGACGTTGGGACGGCCAACTAAGGCGACGCGGCGCGGGCCACCGGAGGGCAGCGCCGAGGCCACGGCGGATTCTGCCGGCAGGACATCCATGACGACGTCGAGGAGGTCGCCAGTGCCACGCCCGTGCAGCGCGGAGATCGCGTGGGGCTCACCCAGGCCGAGGCTCCACAGGTAGGCAGCGTCAGCCTCCTGCAGGGGAGAATCGACCTTGTTGGCGGCCAGGATGATTGGCTTCTTCTTCGAGCGCAGCATCTCGACGATACGCTCATCCGACGCCGTCACGCCGACCGTCGCGTCGAGGACCAGTACGACCGCGTCGGCCAGGTCCACGGCGATCTCGGCCTGCTCGGCGACCGAGCGATCCAGGCCCTTCACGTCGATTTCCCAGCCGCCCGTGTCCACCAGCGTGAAGTCACGCCCGGCCCACTCAGCGGGGTAGGAGACACGGTCGCGCGTCACGCCGGGCGTGTCCTGAACAACGGCCTCGCGGCGTCCCAGGATGCGGTTCACCAGCGTGGACTTGCCGACGTTGGGGCGACCGACGACGGCGAGGACCGGCAGGCCCGCCGCGACGTTGCCGGAATCGTCGAACTCAACCTCGCCGGACAGCAGCGCTAAGTCCTCGTCATCCAGGTCGAACTGGTAGAGGTTGGCGCGCATGACGCGGGCGCGGGCCGCAGCGTCATCGTCGGTCAGGTCGATCATCTCGGACGAGGCCGGGGCCTGGTCCGCGGTGTAGGCGTCGGCTGCGTCGTCCCCGGGAATGTAGGTCGCGCTGTGCTGCGTATCGAAGTCGTTCACCCGCCCAGTCTACGGCGTGGCGCGCCGCGCGGGTCGGCTGGGGACCCCCGTGGCGCGCCAGTTCACAGGTTTATTACCGCTACTCGTGGGAGCGTACGTCGCAGGCGAGGACCTCGGCGGCGACGGGCACGTCGTTGTAGCGGTGGTGGATACCCTGGATCTCCTGGTACCACTCAGCACCCTTGCCCGTAATGATGACGGTGTCGCCGGGCTTGGCCGCCAGGATGGCGCGGCGCACGGCGTCGCGTCGGCACGTCGTAACCTCGGTGACGTCCTCCATGCCGGGGCGCACGGAGGCGATGCCACGCAGCAGATAGTCACGGATGGACTGAGGATCCTCGGTGCGCGGGTTCTCGTCTGTGACCCACAGGATGTCGGCCTCGCGCGCCGCGATCTGCGCCAGATGCTCACGCTTAGTCGCGTCGCGGTCGCCGTCGGTGCCAAAGACGATGACGACTTTGCCGGGGGTCAGCTCGCGCGTTGAGCGCAGCGTCCACTCGAGAGCCTCGGGGGTGTGCGCGTAGTCGACGATCACGAGGGGCTGGGCACCGGGGGTTGGGTTGACCTTCTCCATGCGTCCGGGGATCTGAGGAGCATTTTCGACGGAAGTGATGACGTCGGCCAGGTCGATGCCCAGGGCCACCGCGGACACGATGGCGACCGCGGTGTTTTGGACGTTGACCCCACCCAGGATAGGCATTGCAACGCGGTGGCCGGTGCCAGTGGGGTCGACGAGCGTGAAGACCGTGCGCCCGATGGACTGGTCTGGCGCGATGTCACGGACCTGCCAGTCGGCGCTTTCGCGCGTCAGGGCTGACACGGTTGTCACCGGTACGGTCGCCTGTTCGGCCAGGCGACGACCCCATTCGTCGTCGACGCACACGACGCCGGCGCGGGAGTGCTCGGGGGTAAACAGCAGGGCCTTGGCAGCGAAGTAGTGCTCCATGTCGCCGTAGTAGTCCAGGTGGTCGTGCTGCAGGTTCGTGAAGGCGGCGACGTCGAAGACGATGCCGTCGACGCGGTGCAGGGACAGGGCGTGCGCCGACAGCTCGATAACACCGGCACCGCAGCCGTACTGCTCGGTCGCGGCCAGGATGCGGGCGATGACGGGAGCCTCGGCGGTCGTGCGCACGGCTTCGAACGAGATTGGCCCGACGTGGGTTTCCACAGTGCCGCACAGGGAAGCCTCGGGGAAACGCGAGGCGATGGCCGCGCGCATCAGGTACGAGGTCGTCGTCTTGCCATTCGTGCCCGTCACGGCCATGGTCGTCAGCCGCGAGGCCGGGGCCGAGTAGACATTGTCACACAGGGCGGGGACGACGCCTCGCGGATCAGCCACCTGAACGACCGGCACGCCCAAGCCTCGCTCACGGGCCTGCTCGCGGCCGGCCTCATCCGTGAGAATCACGGTGGCACCGGCTTTGATGGCCGCGTGGGCGAAGCGGATGCCGTGCTGGGTCAGGCCGGGGATCGCCACGAACATCCAGCCGGATTCGCAGTCATCGGAGGACACGGTCACACCCGAGATCGCCAGGTCGGCGGTGTCGAGCGGCGTGGGGGCGCCGTCCGCGCCGTAGAACCCCTGGACCTCGAGGCCTGCCAGGGCACGCACGAGCGGGATCGGATCGATGGACGGGCGGATATCAATCACTGAGGTCATGTCTCTACTGTAGTTCGTCTACGCGCCCCCGTGTAGCACGCGCATGTTCAGTGACACAGTAGGATAGGAGTCATGCAGATCTTGACACGCAACGAAGCAACACACCGCGCTGCCACCCTCGAGGTGTCCGCCATCGACGTAACCGTTGACGTTTCGGGTGCCATGGACACCTCGCGAGAGACCTACCCCGTCACCTCCATTCTGACGCTGGTCGCGCGCGAGGAACGCACATTCATTGACATCGCGGGGCAGGTCGAGACCGTCCTACTCAACGGAGCGGAACACCCCTTCGAGGATGACGAAGACCGTGTCTGGGTGTCCGGCCTGCCAGTGGGGGAGACCATCACCCTTGAGGTGCGCGCGCTCGCCCGCTACTCGCGCAGCGGTGAAGGCCTGCACCGCTATACGGATCCCGAAGACGGAGAGGTCTACCTCTACACGCAGTTCGAACCCAACGACGCCCACCGCGCGTGGCCGTGCGTCGACCAGCCAGACGTTAAGCCTGCGTGGACCTTCCACGTCATCGCGCCCCAGGATTGGGTCGTCTTCTCCAACGGCGTCGAGGTCGGCGGCGAGTCCGTCGCCGAGGGGATGACGCGCCGCGATTTTTCCACGACACCCCCGCTGTCCAGCTACATCACCGTAGTTGTCGCGGGTCCCTGGGCGGTCATCGAGGGTCCCACGTGGAGCGGTGGCGCGAGCGACGGCGGGCACGTCGAGCTGCCCCTGCGCCTGGCCTGCCGACGCACGCTCGCGCGCTACCTCGACTCCGAGGACGTCTTTGAGGTGACACGCGCGGGCTTGGGCTTCTTCCACGAGCGCTACGGCATCACTTTCCCCTGGGGTTCCTACGACCAGATCTACGTGCCCGAATACAACTTGGGTGCCATGGAGAACCCCGGCTGCATTACCTTCAACGAGTCCTACATCTCCCGCTCCACGCCGACCTTCTCCGAACGCCAGCGTCGCGCGAACACGACCCTGCACGAGATGTGCCACATGTGGTTCGGTGACCTGGCAACCCCAGCATGGTGGGACGACCTGTGGCTCAAGGAGTCTTTCGCAGAGAACCAGGGGGCCAGCGCAATCGCGACAGCGACCCAGTACACGGGGGAGTGGGCGAACTTCGCGATGAACCGAAAGATCTGGGCCTACACGCAGGACCAGATGCCTACGACACACCCGATCGCCGCCGACATCCCGGACGTGGCCGCCGCTAAGACCAACTTCGATGGCATCACCTACGCCAAGGGGGCCGCCGTCCTCAAGCAGCTTGTCGCGTGGGTTGGAGAGGACGCCTTCTACGAGGGTGCCCGACGCTACTTCGACAAGCATCGCTTCGGTGCGACCAGCCTGGGTGACCTGCTTGAGGCACTCGAGGAGGCTTCCCACCAGGAGTTGGGTTCGTGGAAGAGCGCCTGGCTGGATACTCCCGGCCCGTCGACGCTGTCTGCCTCGTGGGAAACCGACCCCGTCGGCGCAATCACGAACTTCACTCTCCATCAGGGTGGCGAGGCATGCGGCGGTGTCCTGCGTCCCCACCGTGTGACCGTCTCGACCTGGCGTGCAGCCGACGGTACCCTCGAGCGCACCCATGTTTTCGACGTGCGCATCGACGCCGAGAACGCACCCATCGACCCCGAGGGAGTGCTCGCCATTCCGGGTGGTGCTGCCTTCGTTGACCTCGTCGTCATCAACGACGACGATCTCACCTACGCGATCTCTCGTCTGGATGAGCGCTCCACCGACGTCGCCCTGGCCTACGTCGGCACGATCAACGCACCCATCACCCGAGCGGTCGTCTGGGCGTCCCTGTGGAACGCGGTCCGCGACGGCCTGCTTGATCCGCGCCGCTTCATCGCTTCCGTCCTGGGCGCTGTGCCCACCGAGACCGAACCTGCGATCCGCGACCGTCTGCTGCTCTTCGTGGCCGAGGCCCTGTCCTCCTTCCTGCCCGGAAGTGTCCGCGCCGAGTCGCACGACCAAGTGCTGGCCACCACCATTCGCTTGGCGAAGGAATCCGTCGCCAGCGACGCGGACGCGTGGCGTGCCTACACGCGCGCGTTCATCGCTGAGTTCGCCGCCCGAGGCGGAGACGAGTACGAGGCCATGGTGCGCGGCTTCGCTGCTGTCGATAACCCCGACATTGCCTGGCGTGCGCGCCGAGCGCTGGCTGCCCGAGGCCTCGTTGACGAGCAGACGATCCTCGCCTGGCGCGATGCCGATGGTTCCGGAGAGGCTGCCCGTATGGCTGTCGAGGCTATCGCCTCCCTGCCCGAGGAGACAACCCGCTCCCGTGCCTGGGCGTCGGTGATGTCCGATACCCTATCCAATGACTACTTGAGCGCGACCCTCGCGGGCCTCCAGGCGTCCTCCTGGGAGGGGGCCTCCGGTGTGACCGAAGCCGTGGCGCGCATGCGCGAATACTGGGAGAAGCACACGATCGGCATGTCGCTGCGCTACGTGAGCGGCGTGCTCGACCTCAGCGTCGACGTAACGCGTGAAGGCAGCGTCGAAGCCAGTGTGGCACTGCTGCGCTCCTGGCTTGACACCCACGAGGACGCCCCAGCACAGCTGCGCCGCATCGTCGTCGAGCATCTCGACGACTTCGAGCGCCGCGAGCGCGTCCAGCACCGCTGGGAGCACGATCAGTGACACTGCACGAGGAGCACCACGAGGAAGCAGGGGACGAGAACGAGGCTACCGGGGCCTCGGGACTGGACCCCGCTGCATCGATGTCACTCCTAACATCGATGCTGACCAACCCCCTCGACGCGGGCTACGAGCACTACAGAGCTGAGCACGGACCCACGCCAAACCGATTCGTCGGGCGGCTGGGCGTGTTCGTCGTTGCTGTTGCCCTCGGCTTCGGATCCGTCGTGGCCACCGTCTCCCTGCGTACCCCCGTCGGGGACGTCAAGGCTGACCTCAAGCATCAGGCGGCGCAGCGCTCCGCTCAGGTCGCGACCCTGGACGACGAGGTGCAGTCCCTCGGGCGTGCGATCGACGGATACTCTCGCTCCGGGCCGACCACACAGACCGACCATGCTCTTGCTCTGGCGACTGGGTCGAGCGCCGTGAGCGGCCCCGGCATCACCGTGACCCTGACGGACCGAGCCACGCCTGGCAAGAGGAGCGGTGCCGTGCGCGACCAGGACCTGGCTATGGTCGTCAACGCCATGTGGGGTGCTGGTGCTGAAGCGGTGTCGATCAACGGGCAGCGGATCGGACCGACCACCTTCGTGCGCACGGCGGGTTCCGTTATCCTGGTGAACATCACGCCCGTGTCCTCCCCCTACGTCGTCAGCGCCATCGGGGACTCGAACGCGCTGTCCGTCGCCCTCGTACGCGGCAACACGGGCGACTATCTGTCCGCAGCCCAATCGGTGACCGGCATGACCGTCTCCACAAAGGTTGCGCCTTCTCTCTCGATGGACGCGCTCGCCCCGACCGCCCCCCAATACGCCACACTTCTCACCGCTTCGACCGAAGGAGCCACATCGTGATTGCCGTCATCGGATTGATCATCGGAATCGTCCTGGGTATCCTGCTTGACCCCACCGTTCCCGCCTGGCTTGCGCCCTTCCTACCCGTTGCCGTTGTCGCAGGCTTGGACGCACTGTTCGGCGCGGGGCGCGCGTGGCTCGAAGGAAGGTTCGCGGACCGTGTGTTCGTCACGTCCTTCTTCTGGAACGTTGTTGTTGCCTGCCTCCTGGTGTTCCTCGGTTCTCAGCTGGGCGTGGGATCAGCTATGACAACCGCCGTCGTTGTGGTCCTGGGCATTCGTATCTTCTCCAATACCGCATCCATCCGCCGACTCCTGCTGAAGGCCTGATATGAGCGACCAGACGCCCCGTGCGATCCCCGTAGCCGATGATGCCGCGCCAGAGAGCCTCGCCGAGGCCTCGTTCGAAACGGCTACCGCCACCCACAAGCGCTCCGATCACCGCGAGCCCCACGCGGGACCCGGACTCTGGGCGCGCGCACGAGAAGCCTTCTTCGCTCTGCCGCGCGGCCTACACATCGTCATACTCATCATTTTTATGATCCTCGGTTTCGCCCTGGCAACACAGGTACGTGCCCAGCATTCCGACCCCCTTGAGGGGCTCTCCGAGCAGGACCTCGTCACCCTCCTGGACGAACTGGGCAGCCAGGAGCAGAACCTGCAGGGTAGGCGCGCTGAACTCGCCGGCGAACTCGATGATCTCCAGAGCGCTGCTAGCGAGGCGGACGCGCGCGAGCAGGCGTCCGCGAAAGCAGCGTTGCAGGCTCGGATCGCTGCGGGCACGGTTGCTGTCCAGGGACCGGGGGTGACTATCTCAGTCGCGGATCCCGGCGCTTCCCTCAGCCCCACCCAGTTTGTCATGACGCTGGGGGAGTTGCGTAATGCCGGTGCCGAGGCCATCGATCTGAATGGTGTGCGCCTCACGATGCGCTCGGCTTTCACTGGTCAGGCGGGTGGAATCATCGTCGATGGCACCCCGATCACGGCACCATACACGTGGACGATCATTGGTGAGTCTCAGACGATTTCCACCGCGCTGGAAATTCAGGCGGGTTCCGCCTCACAGATGCGCGCAAAGGGGGCCGTGGTGACAATCACCCCGACCGATTCGGTGACGATTCACTCCCTCGCCACGCCGCGACCGGCTCAGTACGCAACCTATGAATAAACGCCCCCCGGCCTATAATGAGTGCGGAGGTCACCGTGCCCGTGCTTGCGGGATGGTGAACGTTTACACTTATATGACAGTCCCGTTATGAGACCTTTGGAGCGCACCATGTCCGACAACCAGCCTTTTGACCCTACAGCAACGTCCGTTTTCGGCCTGATGCCCCTCACGGATGACGTCGAGGAGGCCCCGGTTGCTCTCTCTGCCCGTGATCGTGAGGCTGTTGAGGCGCTGCCCGCTGGATCGGCCCTGCTGATCGTTCAGCGTGGTCCCAACACGGGTGCCCGTTTCCTCCTCGACCCCGATGTGACGAACGCCGGTCGCTCGCCCCGAGCCGATATCTTCCTCGATGATGTGACCGTGTCGCGTAAGCACTGCCAGTTCATCGCCTCGAACGGTCGCCACATCGTGCGCGATTCGGGGTCACTCAACGGCACCTACGTCAATCGTGAGCGCGTTGACTCCCTCGAGCTGCGTGCAGGCGACGAGGTTCAGATCGGCAAGTATCGCCTGACCTATCAGCCGTCGACCAAGCAGGCCTGACGTGACAGGATCGGCTGCTCGTATCCGCGACGCGCGCCCCGCTGCGGGCGTGTCGTCGTGGCCTCACGACGCCGATCATTCCCCTGAGCTGTCGATCGGGCGCGTCGTTGAAGAGTTGGCGGAAGAATTCCCCGCGATCTCACTGTCGAAAGTCCGCTATCTAGAGAGCGAGGGACTCGTGAACCCTGCGCGCACGGGGGCGGGCTACCGCAAGTACTCCGCCGCAGACGTGGAGCGTCTTCGCTACGTCCTGGCTGAGCAGCGTGACTCGTTCACTCCTCTAAGCGTGATCCGCTCGCAGCTTGATGCCCTCGACGCTGGCCACACGCCCACACGTCGTCGCGTCGCTCAGGTCGTATCCTCCGAGGGGCATACCGTGTCTTTGGGCGGGCGCCGCGCGATTCCGGCCAGCGATCTAGCTGACCTGACGGGTGTCGATATGGACACGCTTGAACGCTATTCTCGCCTCGGCCTGATCACCCCGGACTTGGCGGGGTATTTCTCGGCCCGGTGTGTTCATGCTGTCACTGCGATTGCGCGCCTGGAGTGTGCGGGCGTTGACGTGCGTGTCTTGCGCGCCGTTCGTCAGGGTGCGGAGCGCAGCGCAGATATCATCGACCAGACGGTGTCCTCCCAGAGGGGACGAGGCCGTGGCGCTGACCGCGAGCGGGCACGTGCACGGGCGATTGAGCTGGGCGATTTATTCGCTGAGTTGCATCGCGAAATGCTGACGGTGGCAGTGTCGGCGCTGTCCGATGAGGGGATCTGACTCTCATCGTTAATCTCCATCTTTAACCTCGAGGTTAGACGCGCCGGGAGGGTCGTTGACCACCCATCGTCGGTGCACTACCGTAGTCTTGTTCCCATCCATACCCAACGTCAAGGAGCCCCACAGTGAGCGCACAAGCCAACGCCGTATCTCGGCAAGGCATGCTTTTCGGCGACCCGCTTGAGGGCATTGAAACGGACGAGGTCGGCTATCGCGGACCCATCGCGTGCAGCGCCGCTGGCATCACCTATCGCCAGCTGGATTACTGGGCTCGCACCGGTTTGCTCCAGCCCTCGATCCGTGCAGCGCGCGGTTCCGGATCTCAGCGCCTCTACTCGTTCCGAGACATCCTGGTTCTGAAGATCGTGAAGAAGCTCCTGGACGCAGGCGTGTCCCTGCAGCAGGTGCGCGTGGCCGTCGGCTCCCTGCAGAACAGGGGAGTGGACGACCTGGCGTCGATCACCCTTATGAGCGATGGAGCCTCCGTCTACGAGTGCACATCGACCGACGAGGTCATTGATCTTCTACAGGGCGGTCAGGGCGTTTTCGGTATCGCTGTGGGACGCGTCTGGCGTGAGGTCGAGGGGTCTCTCGCTAAGTTGCCGCTCGAGCGTCCCGACGGTGCCTACGTCGATGATTTGGCTGTGCGTCGTCACGTCAAGCGCACCGCCTCCTGAGCGCGAGGTGTCGCGCGAGCAAGGGTAAGGGTATGCACCGCGCAACGGTCATGACATAAAGGCTGTGGGCCGGCTTGATGCCTGGCCCACAGCCTTTGCTTGTTGGTGGGGAAAGACGCCTACTTGCGGCCCAGCGGGCGGCGAATCGTGTAGGCGGTATCCAGGTCGGTGATCTCGACCGTCACCATGCCGTGCTCGTCGACAATGTAAGACTCCTCGATGAGAGGTCCTTCCTCGGTGCGCACAACCTCGATCGATTCAAGGTCCACGTCGCTGCGGCGCAGGCTCTGATCGAAGGGGAAGATGACTTCACCGCAGGGCTGCAGGTCGCCGCGGGGCACCCAGGACTCGTCGAACGACGAGTACTCGACGAAGCGGAAGTAGCCGATGTTATGCGCCGCTCGGTAGCAGCGCTTAATCGTCAGCGTCTCGCCGGGAGCAAGCTCCGTGTTGGGTTCGAGCAGCGTGTCGAAGGAGATGAAGGAGCCACTGTCGCGCTCACGGAACACGCCGACGCCGCGCGAGAGCTGCTCACGCACCGTGTAGGCGGCTTCGGGATCGGCACCGATGGCCAGGCCGATGGCAGTCGAGGCTGCCGTGTGCGGAGAGCGGTGGACGCGGCGACCGAAGCGGGCGCGCAGGATGCGCGCGACGAGCGGCAGCTGGGAGCCGCCGCCCACGACGTACAGGCCTGCGACGTCACCGCCGAGCTGACCGACCCCGGAGGCATCGGGGACGAGCAGGGGTTCCATGGCTTCGACCGTTGCATTCACGAGCGGTGTTGCGGCGTCATAGAAGTCCGCGACGGGGATCGTCGTGGGTTCGCCGTTGACGGGTACGGTAATGAACTTCGACGAGGGGGAGAGGGCCTCCTTGGCGGAGCGAGCGTCCTCGATGAGGCGTTCCCACGCGGCGTCTCCGAGCAAACCGGAGTCAGTGCCCGCCGCTGCTGCGAGACGGTTCGCCAAGATGACGTCGAAATCATCACCGCCGACCAGGTTCAGGCCGCGCGATCCCAGGACCTCGTGCAGTGTGCCGGTGGCCGACACGATAGAGGCGTCGAAGGTACCGCCGCCGAGGTCGTAGACGAGGATCGCGGTGCGCTTCGAGTTCAGGGTACCCGCGTGGCGGTGCGTGTACTCGAAGCCCGCAGCGGAGGGTTCGTTGACCATCGCGAGGACGTCCCAGCCTGCACGGCGGAACGCCTCGAGGGTCAGGAAGCGCTGCGCAGACCAGGCGTGCGCGGGAATGCCGACGAGAGCCTCAAGCTTCTCCGAGGCGGGCACGGAGGCAACCGACGAGTTCGTGCGCACCGTGCGCGCGACATACGTCAGGAAGCCGGTGAGCGCGTCGAGCACGGAGATGCTGTGGTTGCCCAGGCGCAGTGTGGATGTGTCGGTAACCGACGGATCCGACAGCAGGCGCTTGAAGGAGCGCAGGTGGGGCGCACCCTCGCGGGCAGCATCCTCGGCGTCAAAGCCGTAGACGAGATGATCGCCGTCCAACGCGAGGATTGACGGAATGAAGTCCACCGTATCCTCGCGGTTGTTCACGAAAGAGACGATGGGGTAGATCCCCCGATCAACAATAGCAATCGCGGTTGTCGTGGTACCAAAATCTACTCCGAGTCTCATAGGACTAACCCTATCGCGCATTGTCAGCCTCTCCTAGAACGTCTCGCCGGTGCTTCGTACGTTTTTCAGTAACGTACGCTGTATAATTGTGACTAAGGTCCATGCGACCAGAAAATACGCCGTTCCGGCGATAGCGTCAACTACATAATGGTTACCCGTTGCGATAATCGTCATGATGGTCAAAATTGGATGAAAAATTACGATGAGACGCGCCCACCATGAGCGCCACACGTAAGTTCCGAGCATGCAAGCTACCCAGACCGACCAGCCCGTATGCATTGATGGCATGGCTCCGTAGGGGTTGGCGAGGGTGCCGAAGAGGTGAGAATATGCGGAGGTGTGCTGGGCGACCGCATCCGTGATACCGAACTCGGGAACGAGGCGTGGGGGAGCAAGTGGGTAGGTCCAGTAGGTGATAAGCGCGCCCAGTGTCATGACGACGAGCGTCCAGCGGGCACGTGAATAGTACTGCGGAGAACGGACCCACAGGGCGAGCAATGTAAGCCCGGTGAAGAGAAAGAATGTCACAGCGTATTGCATGGACGCCAGTGAGGCGAGCATTGGGTGGGTTGTAAGCCAGGAGTTCACGGGCAGCTCAATGTCAATGCCGAGCGAGCGCTCAGTGGAGACGACGTCGCGCGCGTGTGCAACTGCGACGCTCTCGCTGGCTCGCGCCAGGAATGAGAGAACGGAATAGGTCAGGCAGGCGAGGGTGAGGACCAATACCTCCCGCACGGGATGTCTCGCCGTTTGCTGTGTGTGATGGTCCGTAGTCATGATCGTAACTCTAGCGCGTGCGCGTCGAGGGACCAGGGGAGCTAATCGGACATAATATACATTATCGGATCGTTGGGGTGAGATGAGAAGAGGCCGCGCAGTATTCCGCTTGACGCGTCCGATAGAATGGGCACGTTTCTTATCTACGTCCAGGAGGCTGTTATGGCTGACCGCGCACTGCGTGGCATGCAGATCGGTGCCAAGTCCCTCGAGTCCGAGGACGGCGTCGTTTTCGCCGATCGTTTCATTGTTCGTTACGCGTGCCCGAATGGACACGAGTTCGAGGTGACACTCTCCAGCGAAGCCACGGCTCCGGCGACCTGGGAATGCAAGTGTGGCCAGACCGCCGAACTTATCGGCGAAACTGAGGAAGATGAGGATAACAAGCCCGTCAAGCCTCAGCGTACGCACTGGGACATGCTGCTGGAGCGCCGCTCCATCGAGGAACTCGAGATCGTCTTGACCGAGCAACTTACCGCCTACCGTGAGGGTCGCTTGCGCCCCGAGGGGTCCTACCGCAAGGGCTAATCCCTGCGAAACAGCGAACGCGCGGCCTGAGCCAGACGGCTCAGGCCGCCTTTTGTGACCATCGCCAGCTCCTCGACGAAAATCGACGAGTCGAGCTTCGATTCGCCCGCCATGCGCTCATCAAAGGTGATCGGCACCTCGACAATCGTCGCCCCCAGCGAGCGCTCGAGCTCCGTCATCTCCACCTGGAAGCCGAAGCCGGTCGTCTTCACGCGCCCCAGGATGCCATGCGTCGACAGGAAGGACGAACGGTGCACCCGCAGCCCTGCTGTCGCATCGCGTACGGGTGTCCCCAGACAAAAACGGACATAATAATTACCCGCCTTCGACAGAGCGACGCGCTCGGCCGACCAGCCATTCACTTGGCCGCCACGCACCCAGCGCGAGCCGATGACGAGGTCCGGATGATCCGGCCCGCCCATACGGGACAGCAGTTTGGGCAGATCTACCGGTCGGTGCGAGCCGTCTGCGTCCATCTGGAGGATAAACGGATATCCATGCTCGGTGCCCCAGCCCATGCCATCGACGTAGGCAGTGGCCAATCCTGACTTAGCGGGCCGGTGCAGGACGAACAGTCGTTCCTCCCCCGCGCGGCGCTCGTCGACCCACTCCCCCGTGCCGTCCGGCGAGGAGTCGTCGACGATGAGGACGTGCGCGGCCGGGATGTGGGTCCAGATCTCCTCCAGGATCGTCGGCAGCGTCGACATCTCGTTGTAGGTGGGGATCACAATAAGGGTGTTATCGCCTTGGGGTGACGGAGAAAGACGCTGCTTTGTAGTCATGAGCCACATTCTGCCTGTTTTAACGAGTGGTCGCACGTGCTGCACGTTCGGCGATGCCCCACCGGATCGCGCTCACCCATCCTGAGACAGCGATCAGCAGGCTGAGTCCCATGAACGCGAAGGGGAACGTCTCCCCCGCCCGGGCGGTCACAGTTAGTGAGGAACGCAGCGGCACATCGGCAACCAGCGTTGCCACAGACTCCGTGTCCGTAGAAGCGAGCACACTTCCATCGGGGCGGATCACATAGGAATGACCGGTCGTTGATGACTGGACGGCGCTACGTGAGTACTCCATCGCCCGCATGCGCAACAGCTGGCCCTGCTGTGCGGACTCGCCGGAGGAACGGAAGTGATAGTTGTTCGACGGGGTGACAATCATCTGTCCACCGCGGGCTACGCCCTCGGCGATGACCGAGGGATAGGCACCCTCGAAGCAGATACCGACGGCCACGGGAACCCGGCGCCCGTCGCGAGCAGGCACCCTCATGAGCGGGGTTTCATCCCCGGCCTCCATGTCCTTGGCGGACTGGGCGGCTTCGGTGGCGAAGGACGCGATGAACTCGCGGAAGGGAATGAACTCACCGAAGGGCACGGGCACGTGCTTGGAGTAGCGTGCTTTCTCGTCGATTCCCACGCCCGGGCGCCAGATCGCAAGCCAATTCTTCACGCGGTCACGGTCGTTGAGGTTCGTGTAACCGATAAGGATCGGCGCATCCAGGGCCACTGCCGCCTTATCAACGATGGATCCGATATCGGCGAAGGTAACGGGATCACGATCCACCGATCCTTCGCCCCATAGGGCCACGTCGATCGGTTTGTCGATGACCGCAGGATCGGCTGCCAGGCTGAGCGAAGCCCGCATGTTATTGCTCGTCACCTCGCCCGGGTGGCTGTAGGCCCGCGGACCCGGCAGAGCGATGTCACCCTGAACGACGCCGACACGCAGGTAGCCCTCCTCGGCCTTGTTCGACAACGGGATCGCCAGGGGTGCGATAACACCAGCGAGTACGAGGACGGCCAGAAACGGGCGAGAAAACCAATGTTCACGCCGCACGGCTGCGTCGCGGTAAGCGAACATGCGCCGGGTCAGAACCGCCAGGAATACGACGGCGGCTGTCACGACGGTCGTCCCGCCATAGGGTGCCAGGTGCCCCAGCGACGAATCCACCTGCGGCAGAGCCACGGACCCCCAGGGGAAGCCCGACCACGGCCAGCGCGAACGAGCGGCATCCACGCCCGCCCACGTGATCGCATAGAGGAGCGCTTGCATGAGTGGGCCGCGCGCCCATGACCACAGCTGCGTCCACCGCGTAAACAGGACCCAGCCGCACAGGAAGAGCGTTTGAGCGAAGGCAAGGACAAACCACGCTGGCTTCATGCCCACGGCCATGGGGACCCAGTCGATAAGAGGCAGCCACATGCTCATCCCGAACGCGACCGTCACGGTGAGCGCGCGAGGAGCCCGGGCCTCGTCGATGCGGGAGATGAACAGGGCCAGCGCTGGGATCGTCATCCACCACCACCCGATCGGCGGGAAAGCGGAGTACAGGGCCAGGCCAGCGGAGGCTCCGATCAACGCATCCCCGCACACATGTGCGAACGACACTCGGTGCAAAATCTCCCGATGCCCCATGCCTACCTCCCCGGAGTGTCAAATGGTGGACCAGGCCACGATACCGCGACCGATGCGATCCTTGGCGGCCTCGGCCCGACGTGCGAGATCGCTCGCGGGCGCAGCGGAGGCGATCTGTCCCAGGCAATCCATAACCTGGCGCATCCAGCGCACGAAGTCACCAGCCTGAATATCAGCCCCATCGATGGCGGTGGCCAGCGTCGAGCCGTGCGCCCACGCGAGTGTCGCAGACATGAGTCCCGCATCCAAGGACGGCGTCGGGTCGCACCCGCACTGCTTCTCTACGCGGTGCACGCGCGCGAGCGTCCCCAAGGATTCTTCCCACGCCGTGCGCAGACGGATGCCGACACCGGTGGGGGCCAGCTCGTTGGCGTCGTCGTCACTGCGAGAGTCGTACACCAGGGCGGAGACCATCGAGGCAAGCTCGGCCTCGTCCAGGTCGTTCCACGCGCCCTCGTTGAGTGACATCGCGATCACCAGGTCACGCTCGCCGAAAATGCGACGCAGCCTCTCCCCCGACGCCGTCACCCGGTCGCCGTCCAGAAAACCGAGGCGCTCGAGGACCGCGCACACACGGTCAAAGTGGGCTGCCACCGAACCCGTCTGGGAGTCGATGGAGCGGCGCAGAAGATCGATCTCGCGCCCCAAGCGCGCCCACTGGGCACCCGCACGCGCATGCTCCTCGCGGTGAGGGCAGCGGTGCACGGGGTGGGTACGCATGGCCGCGCGCAGCTCCCCGATCGTGTCCGCCTCACCCGAGGCCTGGGCGGGCAGCGGGTATTGCCCCTTGGCCGCGCCCGAGCGCAACTCTCCGGCGATGCGGGTACGTTCCTTCGTGCGGCGCAGGGCCGAACCGCCGGGGATCGACATGTGTCCGACGACGGCGATACCGCCGCGCACGTCCTCCGGAGCCAGCGCCTGCCAGGTGGCGTCCTCGGCAATGACGGAGACCTCGGCGCGGCCCGAAGCGGACGTCGCTTTCGCGCCGACGACGCACAAGCGCGTCTTACGCCCGCGGATCAGGGCGAGCACATCTCCCGGGCGTACGCCCGCAAGCACCCGACGAGACTCGTCGCGCGTCTCGCGCTTACGTGCGCGCGCACCCGACTTTTCAGCCTGGCTGATGCGATCACGCAGCATGAGGTACTCGCCGATATCGCCCGCGGAACAGGTCAGGTCATCGGTGATCGCGTGCTGCCGTGCCTCGAGTTCGGTCAGACGCGTGGCCAGCTGCACAACGGCCGAGTCAGCCTGGAACTGTGCGAACGAGGACTCCAAGACCTTTCGGGTCTGCGTGCGCGTTGAGCGGGCCAGCAGGTTGACGACCATGTTGTAGGTCGGTGTGAACGCAGAGATCAGCGGATAGGTACGTTTGGACGCGAGCGCCGCGACCTCCTCGGGTGCCACTCCCCCGCGGTGGGAGACGACAGCGTGCCCCTCGGTGTCGATGCCTCGGCGTCCCGCGCGTCCTGACAGCTGCGTAAACTCGCCGGCGGAGAGCGACACGTGCGCCGATCCGTTCCACTTCGTCAGCGATTCGATGACGACGGTGCGCGCAGGCATGTTAATGCCCAGGGCCAATGTCTCGGTCGCGTAGACCATCTTGACCAGCCCCTGGGAGAACAGGTGCTCGACGGCCTCCTTCATGAGGGGCAACATGCCGGCGTGGTGGGCGGCGATGCCGCGCATAAGGCCACGCTTCCAAGCGTCAACACCGAGCACGACGGCATCCTCGGGGGCGATCAGGGCGATGACCTCGTCGACGTAGCGTTCGATCTCGGCCGCCTCCGAGCGCGTCGTCAGCGTGATACGCGTGAGCAGCACTTGGCGTACGGCGTCCTCGCAACCCGCGCGCGAGAAAATGAAGGTGATCGCGGGCAGCAGGTGGGCGCGATCCAGCGAGATGAGTGTGGAAGGCCGCGACTCCCGGCGCACGCGCACGGGTCGATTCCACGAGCGAGATCCGCGCCCGCCGCGCATCCTCGAGTCGTTCGTAGCGGCCACCAGCTCGGGGTTGAGCTTGCGCTTGCCGGTCGGCGCGTATAGGTCGAAGATGTCCTCCCCGACGATCATGTGCTGGTAGAGGGGCACCGGGCGTTGCTCCGAGACAATGATCTCGCAGGATGAGCGAACCTCGCGGATCCACGCCCCGAACTCCTCCGCGTTCGACACGGTCGCCGACAAGGCGATGATCGACACGTGCGCGGGCAGGTGAATGATCACCTCTTCCCACACAGGTCCGCGCATCTTGTCGGCCAGGTAGTGCACCTCGTCGAGGACAACGACACCCAGGTCATCCAGGGATGCCCCCGCGTAGATCATGTTGCGGCACACCTCGGTCGTCATGATGACGACCGGAGCTTTGGAGTTAATCGACGTGTCGCCGGTCGCCAGGCCGACGTTGTCCGCCCCGTAGAGGTCGCACAACTCAAGGTACTTCTGGTTGGACAGCGCCTTGATGGGCGTCGTGTAAAAGGCGCGCATGCCGCGTTGCAGGGCCACGTAGGCACCGAACTGGCCAACGATAGTCTTGCCCGCGCCCGTGGGTGCCGCCACCAGGACGGAGTTGCCCGCCTCGACGGCGTCGAGCGCGTCAAGCTGGAAGGGATCAGGAGTAAAGCTCAGTCCCGCCACCCAGCGTCCGCGCAGGGACGAGGCCGCGCGGGCGTGCTCCTGAAAGGCAGCGTAGCGCTGGGCCGCACTGCCCTCGCCGACGCTCGTGCGTTCCTCGGTGCGTTCGCCCCGTTTGTCGGTGGCGCGGTGTCGGCGTCGTTTCGGGCTCACTATTGGTCCTCCTGGGTCCACACGTCGATGATGGTGCGGGCACGTGCCCCGGCCTCGGCCCGACGGTCGGGAGAAACCGCGCGCACGTGGGCTGCGATGTCAGTGAGGAGGCTCAAGCCCCACTCGTCGTTCCATACGGGTACGTCGATGCGCGCTCCGCCCTCGCTCAGCTCAGCGACAATGGTGCCACCGTACTCGTCAGCGATCCAGCGGGCCGGGCGATCCACGTCGAGCCTCCACGCGGGTGCGTCGTCGCGCACCCGGCGCGGTGCCTGCAGGCGCGGGCCATTCACCCTCACATCCGAGATTGACGTCACCGCGAAGGTGCGCGGAGCGCGGGCCGTATCACACCAGCCGCGCAGCAGCCAGCCCGTCGCCGAGGCCTCCAACGACCACGGGTCGACGACGCGATGCGAGACCTGGCCACGGGTCGACACGTAGTCGAAGGACACGCGCTCACGCCGCTCCAGGGCATCACGCAGCGCCTCCACGTTCCTTGACGAGGCCGACGCGGGCGACGCGTCAATCGTGCCCGAGCCGCCCGCCTCCCCCAGCCCACCCAGCGCGGAGACGACGAGGGCAGCGTGAGGCAAGTGCGCGGCCACGTACGGCGCCAGAAGCGGCGCGATCGCCGAGAGTCCAATCAGGAGAGCCTGAGCCTCAACCTCGGACAGACGCAAGGGCGTACTCGCGCCTAATGTTGAGCGCAGCGACACGCGCTGCTCCTCCTCGAAAAGCCCCCAGTCCACCTCGAAAGACTCACCGGGCAGAGAATCACCGACCGATGCCAAGTACTCAATGTCGCGGCGTACCTGGCGGCGCGTGCGGCCAAAATGTGCGCCTATATCATCCACGTGCACGCCGGGATGCTCGGCAATCCACGCAACCATTGAGGACAGACGCACGAAAGCAAGGGACACGTTCTCAGGCATCGCCACCTCCCCAGGCGGCCGCCGCGTGCAAACGCTCCAACATCGCCTCTCGAAGCACCTCGGGGCCCACCACGACAACGTCGGCAGCCACCGGCAGCAGGCGGGCAATCCACGTGCCCAGCTCGCCATCCTCCAACGCCATGGACTCCCAGCCCTCCCATGGAGAACACTCATCGACAGCCTCAGCCACAGCCTCGTACCCGAGGAGCAGCGAACGCGCCGCGCTGCCTGAGCGCACCCACACGAGCGGAGACACCAGCGATGAGACACGCGGGGCCGAACCTGAGGGCGCGACCGACGCATCGCCGCTCTCCCCCAGGAACTCCACACCCGAGCGCACCCTCGAAACACGGAACGTGCGCTGCGCGCACCGATCTAAGTCCCACCCCCACAGGTACAGCGCCCACCCCTGCACGGTCAGCGCCCACGGCTCCACCGCACGCTGCGTCAAACCCCCCGACCCCGGATATTCAAAGCTGACGACGCGGCGCTCGCGGATCCCGCGCGCGAAAGCAGTCGCGGCTTCTAGCCCCGTCAAACCGAGCCGGATCACGGGCGCGGACACCTCCGCCTCCGAGGATGCTGCCGCCTTGGCATCAATGGAAGCGGCCAGAACGTCCCCGCGGTCCCACGCGCGCGCCGCAAGCGAGAGTAGCGCGCGATCCGTGGCCCCCACCTCGATGTCGGGGGCAAGAGAATCCCGGTCGATGCTGTAGTGCTCCCCTCGCCCGATCCTCAGCAGCACACCAGCGTCGCGCAGCGCATCCTTATCACGCTGAAACTGAGTCTCAAAGGCATCATCGGCGAGGCCTCGATAGCCAGGAAGTGCGCGCAGCTGGGCCTTCGTGCGTCCCGGTTGGGCACCGAGGAGCTCGACAAAAAGCTCAAGGACGCGCACGTTCGCGGCAGGGGCGGTATTCACCCGCCTACCCTACGTCCAAACGTGCGCGTCCTTCGGGATGGCTCACCGCCAGGAGTCAGGACTGCGGTTCCTCGGCGGGACTCACGTAGTCATTCGTTGCCACCGACGCGGGATCCACTGGGCCTTCCAGCTCACCGAGCGAGTCCAGGAAGGTCACCATCTGCACCCACGTGGTCAGGTCCTGTATGCCGGTCGCGTGACCGGACGTGCCCAGCCACAGGGGCACAGTCGCCGCGAGCACCGCGTTCGCGCTCGCCAGGGAATCCTCGCTCGCAAGCGAGTCATCCCAGGGCTTCGTGGCGTCGATAGCGATCTGCGGGTCAGCCGCAATCGCGTTCATTGCGTCGGTCGTCGCCTTCACGACGGCGCGCGCCTGCTCGGGGTGTGCCTGCGCCCACTTGTGCGTCGTGATGATCGAGGCACTCACGAGCGGAGTGTGGGAAGGATCGAGCGGGATCTCGCGAATCTCCAGACCAGCCAGGCGCATCTGAACGGCATCGTTGTTGGTGAAGCCGACGACCGCGTCAACCTGACCCGATGCGATAGCGGCCTGCTGCGTGTAGCCGATCGGCGAAATCGTCACGTCCGACTCGGCCAGGCCAGCCTCCTGCATGGCCGAGCGCGTCGCGTAGTAATTCGCACCGTGCTCGCCGGGGATGCCGACCGTCTTGCCCTTCAGGTCAGCCAGCGTCGTAATCTCAGAGCTCGCCGGAACGATGACCGTCCCCGGGTAGGAGGCGTAGTACTGACCGATCGAGACGATGTCCAGGCCCTGTGCGGCGGCCGCGACGGCCTCGTCACCAGAGGCAATCACCACGTCCTCCTCGCCAGCCAGGAGCGCCGTGAAGAATCCCTCGTGCGAACCGTGGTGGCGGATCGTCGCGTCGATACCCGCCTCGTTATACATGCCCTGCGCGTCGGCCACGTACACGGGCGAGAACTGAATATTGGGAATGTAGGTCAGGCCGATCGTGACGTTCGAGGCGTCCTTGGAACCCGACTGAGTGGCCGACCCACCGGGGGCGCACGCCGCCAAGGCAAGCGAGGCGCACGCGCCGAGGGCAACGAGGCGAAGAACGTGAGACGTGTTCAAGGGGTTCTCCTTCACTGCGTGATGTCGTAACGCTTGGACCGCTCGATCCGGTACACGATCGTGTAAAGGAGGGTCGCCATCGTGCACAAAATGATGATGATGACGAACATCCCGGCGGTGTCGACGTTGTTTCTCATTTGAGTGAGTACCTGCCCGAGGCCGGTTCCGCCCATGACCATCTCCCCCACGACCGCACCCGTGACCGACAGCGCGAAGCCGTTGCGCAGGCCACCCAAAATGGCTGGCGCGGCGAGGGGTAGCTCCACGTGCCAGGCCATCGACCACCCCGTGGCCCCATCGAGCGCGGCGGCTTCAAGTAACTCACGGTCAATATGACGCAGGCCAACCACCGTGGAAACGAGGATCGGGAAAAACACCATGAGGGCGCACAGAACGACGATGGCGACAAAGCCATAGCCGACCCACAGGACCAGGATGGGCGCGATAGCGATGGCGGGCAACGCCTGCGTCGCGCCGAGGAAGGGTTCGACCGCAGCGGCCAGCAGCCGCGAGCGGTAGATCGCGTAGGCCGACGGCAATGCGACAGCTGAGCCGAGAAGACACCCCGCAATGGCCTCAGCACCCGTAATCCGAACCCTCTCCCACGTCATCGGGAGGGCGAGCACGAGACGTCCCTTGGCGACGACGGACTGAGGGGTAGGCAGACGCCAGGCTTCGATGCCGGTCAGCGTCGTCGAGAGCCACCACCCCGCCAGCATGAGGGCGAGGAAGATGATCGGTGCTGCCACGGCGAGAGCGCCGTAAGGCTTGTTCCGAGATGCCACGACTAACTTTCCGACACCGGGGGCACGCGTAGCACAGCAGGCGCACGGATGCACCTCATGCACTCCTCCCATCCGGACTGTAACCGTCGGTGCCGGAATTTCACCGGCTCAACCGCCCTAATCTGTGAGGGCGGGTCGCGGACTATCACCGCCGGTTCGGACTTTCACCGACCCCGGAGTACTCGCCAGCCATTGTGCCACGTGCACCCGTCACGTGCGACACGTGCTCGCAGGACAAGAGCGGGACGAGGCCTGGGCCTCGTCCCGCTCATCCGTACAGGTGTGCGCTCAATGCGTATGAGCGTTAGCGAGTTCGCGCAACGCCTCGACCTCGCGGTGGGCGTCCTCCGCGCGGAAAACCGCGGAACCCGCGACAAAGTTGTCGGCACCCGCCATCGCTGCGCGCTCGATGGTCGCGCGCGAAATACCGCCGTCCACCTGGATCGAGATCTCGAGTCCGGCAGCGTTAATCGCGGCGCGGGTGCGCTCAATCTTGGGGATCATCTGCTCGATAAAAGACTGTCCGCCAAATCCCGGCTCGACCGTCATGATGAGGATCATGTCGAACTCATTGAGGATATCGACGAAGGGAGCGATGTCCGTCGCCGGCTTGAGGGCCAGGCCGGCCCGCGCTCCCAGACGGTGCAGCTCCCGGGCCAAGCGCAGGGGCGCGGCCACGGCCTCGGCGTGGAACGTCACCGAATGGCAGCCGACCTCCGCATACTGCGGTGCCCAGCGGTCCGGATCCTCAATCATGAGGTGGGCGTCCACGGGCAGAATGCCCGACTTGACGACGGCCTCGGCGACCGGCAGACCCCAGGACAGGTTGGGCACGAAATGGTTATCCATGACGTCGACGTGGGCGACGTCGGCACCGGCGATCTTCGTGAGTTCGCCGCGCAAATCGGCGATATCGCAGTTCAGGATCGACGGGCTAATCGTGGCGCTCATAACGCATATGCTAACGCTTGCGTAGGCACGCCACAAACATAAGATCGGTGCCAAACCGGTGGTCCCACAGCTGCAGAGTACGTCCCTGCGTCCCCGAGATGCGGCCTGCCGCGGGTGGTACTTCGAGGGGGTAGGGCGCGCACTCGTCAGCCAGGGCAACGGTGTCAAGGAGTTCAACCTCGCCACGCTCCAGGAGACGGATCACCTGGTCGCGGGTTTCGGCCACGTGCGGGGAACACGTGATGTAGGTCAGGACGCCGCCGGGACGCGTGAGGGCGACCGCGCGGTCCAACAGCTCGGCCTGGAGCAGCGTCAGTTCCTCAACGTCACCGGGCGTGCGATTCCATCTGGATTCAGGGCGTCGGCGCATCGATCCCATGCCCGAGCAAGGGGCGTCAACGACGACTCGGTCGAAGGACGCTAGCGGCCAGGCACTCTGGCCACCGCCGAAGGTCCGCCCATCGCCACTGACGACCTCGATCGACTCATACAGGCGCGTCGTGCGTTCAATGAGGCGTGCGCGGTGCTGGTGAACCTCGTTGGCGGTCACGCGTGCTCCACGCTCAGCAGCCAGCCCAGCGAGCATTGCGGCCTTGCCGCCCGGGCCGGCGCACAGGTCGAGCCAGCGGGCGTCCTCTCCCCCATTAACGGGGGCCTGCGCCGCAATCATCGCGGCGAGCTGGGACCCCTCATCCTGGGCACCCGAACGCCCATCGCGGATCGAAGGAAGTCGGGCGGGGTCACCCGACTCGAGCAGGACAGCGCGCGGGGAGACCACGCCGAGTGCGACGCGAGTATCCAGGATGTCCTCAGCCTCGTCTGCCAGTTCGTCGACGTTCATGAGTCCTGGGCGGGCCACCAGGGTGACCGTGGGAACCTCGTTGTCGGCGGCGAGAAGATCCTCGAGTTCGTCGGTCGAGTAGCCGTGCGCCTCCAAAGCCTCGCGGAAGGCACGGACCATCCACGTGGGGTGCGAGTAACGCACACCTAGGGCTTCGTCTTCATCTTCGATAGCGGCCAATGCGACCTCGCGCTCGGCATCCTCCTCGCGGGTAATCGAGCGCAGGACGGCGTTGACGAAGCGAACCGGACCATCGGTCAGGTGCTCGCGCGCGACGTCGACCGTCGCAGACACGGCCGCATGGTCGGGCACGCGCATATCGAGGAGCTGGTGTGCGCCCATGCGAGCCAGGACCAGAACACGCGGATCCAGGTCAGCCAGTGGACGATCCACGTGGCGGGCGATCACCCAGTCGAGGCGACCGATGGCGCGCAGCGTGCCGTGCACGAGCTCGGAGGTAAAGGCGGCATCCCGATCACTGAAGTGACCCTCTCGGCGTGCCTGACGCAGCGCCTTGGGCAAGACGATGTTCGCGAAGGCACCCTGGGTGGCCACCTCGTGAAGCACCTCGTAGGCGATGCGACGGGGTTCGTCGGCCCGCCGCAGCTTACGGTACCCGTCGGAATAGCGACGCTCACTCATCGTGCATCCTCCAGCTCGCCGCCAAGGCGCATCCCGGCATCGGGCCGTGCTCCCCTGGCCCACGCGGCGGCATCCATCCACGACTTACCGGCGGGGGCAACCTGCCCGAGGACCAACGCGCCGCGTGCGCAGCCGACGGTAACCTGCTTCTTGGTGACCTCCAGCTGGCCCGGCTCCAGATCGTCACGCTCCACGGGGGTGGCCGCGCCGAGCTTCATGCGCGCGCCGCCGGGCAGCACCGTGTAGGCCCCCGGGTTGGGGGTGACGGATCGGATGACGCGGTCCTCGTGCGCGGCATCATGGGTGAAAGACACGTAGCCGTCGGCATGCTCAAGGCGTCGTGCGTGCGTGATGCCCTCGGTGCTCTGAGTGATCGCCGTCGCGCTGCCGTCCTCGAGCGCATCGACCACGGCGAGCACCTGGCCAGCCCCGGCCTGTGCCATCGACGTCAGCAGCTCACCTGCGCTTTCACGGCCAATGGGAACCTCCACGCGAGAGTAAACGTCGCCCGTGTCCAGGCCCTCCTCGAGGGTGAAGACGCACGAGGCGGTCGTGGGGTCACCCTCGCGGATTGCCCACTGCACGGGCGCGGCCCCCCGCCAGCGGGGCAGGTCGGAAAAATGCAGGTTCACCCAGCCGTGGGTGGGCATCGCAAGAACGGCGGGAGGAACCAGGCCACCGTAGGCCACGACGACGCCGAGGTCAGCGCCGACTTCAGCGAGACGCTCACCGATCTCGGGGGTCTTCAGCGTCGTGGTCTCGAGCAGCTCCACACCGGCCTGCGCGGCGACCTCGGCGACCGGGGATGGGTACATGGCCTTGCCACGTCCACGGCGGGCCGGAGGGCGGGTGATGACCAGGGCGACCTCGTGGGGAGAAGAGAGCAGGGCACGTAGCGTCGGGACTGCGGCTTCGGGGGTTCCAGCGAAAATAATGCGCACGAGCGCCAGTTTACGGCACCGGGCGGTCTCGGACTTAGAAGAGCTCCGGTGGGTTCACGCTCATTTTGACCGGCGTCACCTTGCGTGCGGCGCGCGAGCGGCGGATGTCGGTGAGCGTAGCGAGCATCGTGGCCGCATCAGCCAGGGGCGTGCGCACGAGCGTACGTACCTGGCGTTCCTCCCCCTCGCGCGTGACCGGAAGTGCGACGGTGCCCACTAGTTCAGCCCCTCCCTCACGGACGACCTGGTCGGCGACTTGACGCACCTGCGCAGGGGGTCCGTCGAGGGCGACTATCGTGCAGGCAGGGAAGAAACCGAGGGCCTCGCGTTCATCGAGGAGGCGCTGGGCGTAGTCGGTCGGAGACCAGCGTACGAGCATCTGTCCCAGGGACTCGGGAATTCTTCCCACGACGAGGCCGGGGTGACCCGGGCGCACGAGCGACAGCGCGTCGAGCCACCGGCGGGCTGCCTCCTCGGGTGCCCACAGCTCCGCTCGACCGGCGAGCGCGGCTGCGTCGAGGATGATTGCACAGGCGTACCCTCCATCGACCGGTGGCTCGGCACCCGCAGTCGCGACGACGACGGTGGGGCGCGCGGGCAGCATGCGCGTAATGCGGTGAGCCGCGGACGACTCGAGGACGGAGGCGTCCGGAAGGTTTCGCGCGATCTCCTCGGCGGTGCGAGAAGAACCCACGCGCGCACCGCGCAGCTCGCGCCCCGAACACTGGGGGCATCTCCACGAGGTGGGTTCACGGTCACACCACCCGCAGGTCAGGCGTCCACCCGCATCCATGGACAGCGGACCGGAGCAATGCGGACAACGGGCCAGGTGATCGCAGCGTCGACACACGACAGTAGGCCAGTATCCGGCAGCTGCGACCTGGATGAGGACAGGACCGGTGTGCAGGCCCTGGCGGAGCATGCGCAGGGCGGCCTGCGGGATACGCATGTGCCCGCCCGCGCCCTCACTGTGCGCCTCCGCCTCCCCGTGCAGGTGTACGCGCGGTGTGGCCGCGCGCAGGGTATCGGGCGTGGGCTCGAGGCTCACCGCCCACCCGGAGCGCACGAGAGCCTGAGCTTTCACCGAGCGCGCGTTCGACGCAACGAGCAGGCCCGCTCCTTCAACCGCGCAGCGCTGGACCGCGACATCGAGCGCATCGCACCGGGGGAAGCGTCGCTCGCGCAGGCGGTCATCCCCGTCGTCGAGAATGACAATCAAGCCGAGGGGGGTGGCGGGCACCCACGCGGCCGAGCGCGTCCCCACGACGAGGGGGATACGCCCCAGCGACGCGGCGATGTGCACGCGGTAGCGCTCCTCCGGGGAGACCTCGCCACCGCTGAGTGCCGCACGGATACCAAGATCCTCCTCAAGTTCTCGTGCAACACGAACGGCATGCTCACCGGTGGGCGTCATGACGATGACGGCGCGTCCGGAGGCCACGGTCGCGGCCACGGCGTCCGACAGGCACGCGCGCAGATAAGGGCGCAGCGCCGTAACGATGGCGCGCGGAGATTCCCCGACACGCAGACGGGACAGGAACGCCGCCCCAGCGGGGTAGGCATGCCACCCCTCCCCCAACGACTTGTCGATGATCGTGGGCCACGCGGGGGGCTTCGACGCCAATTCCTCTCTTTCCGCGCGCGCGTGCCGGGGAGGCAACGCGAGTGAGAAAACCTGGGAGGTGGTGGCCAAGAAACGCGACGCAATACGGCGCGATGCCTCGTAGAGTGCGGGGGTCAACACGGGCGTGGCAGACACAACCGACTCGACACGCCCAACGTGATCATCCACCTCGCGGCGAGTGCGCTCGACGATCCAGCCGTCGACACGGCTGCCCGAGAATCGCACGCGCACCAGTGAACCCACCTGAGCTTGGTCCACGAGGGTGTCGGGTACGACGTAGTCGAGCGGGCGATCCATGTGAGCCAGATCGATGTCGACGATCACGCGGGCAATCTCGGCACTGCGCGCGGCAGGCGCGTCGAACCCGTCGAGCATTCCTTGCATGGACATCATGAGCCTAGTCAAACACAGCCCGTGCCCATGTGCGTCCCGCGCTCAGCCCAGGAGCCTCAACCCGTACTTGCCGACGACCATCGCGAGGACGCCGAACACAATGAGGCCCCACAGTGCCCAGTCCAACCCCTGACCGACGATCCGGCGCAGCGAGGCCGGAGCCGGGATCACGCCGTCGCGGATGTTGATCCGCGTGATGCCGCCAAAGACCAGCGTGGTCGTCAGCGTGATAAGCAGGCACCAGGGGCACAACACCTGAATGATGAAGTAGGACTGGCCAAAGAGCCAGAACGCGAAAAATAGCGCGATCGTGTAGAGCAGGTTCGTGCACGCCATGTACCAGCGGGGAAACTTCACCCCTGCGAAAATGGCGACGGAGATCGCCAGCACCACGGCCTCGAAAAAGATGCCAAGGAACGCATTAGGGAAGCCGAGGATGCGCGCCTGCCACGTCTGGGCGACCGCCGAGCACGAGAGCACGGAGGAGACGTCACAGCCGAAGCGCGCCGACGAGTCGGCGGCCAGCTGCCACGCCTCAATCGACAGAACAAAGGAAGTGACAAGGCCGATGAAGCCCGAGATGATCATCTCCAGGCTCGTACGCCTACGCCACGACCGCCGTGCCTCCTCAGTATCCCAGGAGGGGACGTAGTCGTCGATCTGCTCCGCGGCGGCGCTCATGCGAGGGCAGCCTGAAGCTCGTCGACGCGGTTGGTAGCCTCCCACGGGAACTGCTCGCGGCCGAAGTGGCCGTAGGCTGCCGTCTCGCGGTAGATCGGGCGCAGCAGGTCCAGGTCCTCGATCATGCCGAGCGGGCGCAGGTCGAAGACCTCGCGGATCGCGTCGGCGATGCGCTCCTCGGGAAGAGTGGCGGTGCCGAAGGTATCGACGTACAGGCCGATCGGGCGTGCTCGTCCAATCGCGTAAGCCAGCTGAATCTCGCAGCGCTGGGCGACACCCGCAGCCACGACGTTCTTGGCCACCCAGCGGGCAGCGTACGTCGCGGAGCGATCAACCTTCGAGGGATCCTTTCCGGAGAACGCGCCACCGCCGTGGCGGGCCATGCCGCCGTAGGTGTCGACGATGATCTTGCGACCCGTCAGTCCCGCATCTGCGGCAGGCCCGCCCAGCACGAAGCGACCGGAGGGGTTAATGAGAGCCT
>ERZ772906.309-NODE-309-length-29863-cov-3.786165_pt1 | contig 29863 bp, 27 predicted proteins | sample MGYA00511338_ERZ772906 | MGnify/ENA primary metagenome ERZ772906 (study PRJEB29015, sample SAMEA2738076) | human oral metagenome | biome: human oral; feature: human-associated habitat; material: saliva | place: China | collected 2212 ... | reverse complement strand
CGGTCGTCAGCATCATCGATCCGAGGACGCTCATCTCCGCGTCGATGTCCTGCGGGGGGACGCGGTCGAACTGGTCGTCGGGCATCGTGATCCTCTCGGGTCTGTGGGTGTGGGGTGACGAGGCTTGGGCTGGGTTCTCGGGGTTGCTCGCGCCCGGTGAGCCTGTGGATACAGAGCCGTCAGGCGAAGACTAACGCGTCGTCGGCAATCGCGCGACCGGCGCTGTGCACGGGCATGTGCACATATTGTGGATAACCTGTGCGCAACGCCGATTGTCCCTGTGTACAAAGAGTAATGACCGCCCTGTCAGGGCAGATATGCTCATCACAGTCACATCATTGTGATTCATTGGGGCGTCTAGAATTTCCATGTGCACAGTTATCCACAGGCCTGTGCACATGTTGTGGATAAGAAGTGGAGCGTGTAATGAGCAGTAATCGTGACTGGGTGAACCAGATGTCGGGTGACCCGGATGAGGCCACCCCGGCCTCGTCGATGCCGACGATCACGACGGGCAAGATCCTCGCGCTGGCCTTGCCGTCGCTGGGCGCGCTCATCGCCGAGCCGCTGTTCACGATCATCGACTCCACGATGGTCGGTCACCTGGGCACGCCGCAGCTGGCGGGCCTGGGCGTCGCTTCCACGGTCTTGAACACGGCTGTTGGGCTTTTTATCTTCCTGGCCTATTCGACGACGTCCCTGACGGGGCGTCACCTGGGGGCGGGTCGGCGTGACCTGGCTCTACGCTCCGGGGTCGAGGCCATGTGGCTGGCGGGAGGTATCGGCGCGGTTGCCGCGATTCTCCTGGCCGTCTTTGCTTCTCCCCTGCTCACCTGGCTGGGTGCTGACGCTGCGACCTTGCCGCACGCCCTGGCCTACCTGCGTTCTTCAGCGCCGGGCCTGATCGGCATGTTCGTCGTCCTGGCGGCCACGGGTACCCTGCGCGGGTTCCAGGACACGCGTACTCCGCTGATTGCGGCCTCCGTGGGCGCGGCCTTCAATGCGGTGGCGAACTGGGTGCTTATGTACCCGCTCGGGCTGGGGGTCGCCGGGTCGGGTCTGGGTACGGCGCTCACGCAGACGCTCATGGCGCTCTTTCTCGGTGGGATCGTCGCTCGATCCGCCCGCCGCGAGGGTGTGAGCCTCAAGCCCTCCACGTACGGACTTTTCGCCTCGGCCGCCGAGGGGACCCCTCTCCTCATCCGAACAATCGCGCTGCGCGTCGCTCTCCTCGCGACCCTGAGCGCCGTCACGTCGATCTCCACCCAGGCCCTGGCCGCCCACCAGATCGTGTGGACCCTGTGGAGCTTCGCCGCCTACGTCCTCGATGCCCTCGCGATTGCCGCTCAAGCACTGGCCGGCTTCGCGTCGGGCACGGGCCAGCGCGGCGCCATGCAGCCACTCCTGCGCACCCTGAGCCGCTGGGGGCTCGGCTTTGGCGCGGTCGTTGGCGTGGTGCTCGCCCTCACCGCACCGTGGATGAGCCGCATCTTCACAACCGACTTGACAGTCATCGACTACGCGACCACCGCGATCATCGTCAGCGCATTCTTCCAGCCCGTCGCCGGCTACGTATTCCTCCTTGACGGTATCCTCATCGGGGCGGGCCACGGGCGTTACCTGGCCGCAGCCTCCCTCCTCAACCTCGCCGTGTACGCGCCCGTCCTGTGGCTTATCGCCCACTCATCCGCGCTCGCCAGCTCCCCCGCACTCGCCCTTGCGCTCGTCTGGCTCGCCTACTCCGCGGTGTACACGGGCATGCGGGCCTTCACCAACGGGTACGCGGCGCGCACGCTCTGAACTCTGATCTTCGACGAGGCCTGGGCGGGCTTCGTCCCTCGCGCCCGGTTCGTGCTGCTGCGGGTGTCCAGCGGAGGCGGCCCAGGCCTCGTCCCCCGACCGAGGAATCGGCTCGCTCAGCGGCACCGCTTGAGCGGCCACGGCCTCGTACTGAGGACCCAGTCGTGACCGGAAACGCCCTGGCGAACAGGCACCCGCCCGTGTAAAATGAGCAGCTGGACTGTCCGCACCCGTGGACGGCCCAGCAGGCCCCTCCCAGGGGCCATACGCAACGCCCTCCTGTCACGGACCGTCCGTGACCGCAGAGACCATAGGAGGTGGGAACCAACGTGCGTAACTACGAACTGATGGTGATCCTCGATCCTTCGATCGACGAGCGCACCGTCGCCCCCACGATGGAGAAGTACCTGGCACCCGTGGCTGCCAATGGCGGCTCCGTCGAGAACGTTGACATCTGGGGCAAGCGTCGCCTTGCTTACGACATCCTCAAGCGCTCCGAAGGCATCTACGTTGTCATCAGCATGACGACGACCCCTGATGTCGCGCTCGAGCTCAACCGCCGCATGGGTCTCGACGAGACCATCTTGCGCACCAAGCTCCTGCGTCCCGACGCCCACTGAGCATTCACTCACACTCACCCACCCTTTAGCCCGAGGAGTTGAAATGGCCGGAGATACCCAGATCACGATCGTCGGTAACCTCACCGCTGACCCTGAGCTTCGCTTCACGCCGAGCGGTCAGGCTGTTGTCGACTTCACCGTCGCTTCGACGCCTCGCCAGTATGACTCGAAGTCCGGACAGTGGCGCGACGGCAACGCCCTCTTCATGCGTTGCAGTGCATGGAATGATTTCGCTGAGAACATCAGTGAAACCCTCCGCAAAGGCATGCGCGTGATCGTGCAGGGCAACCTTGTCCAGCGCTCCTACGAAACCAAGGACGGCCAGAACCGCACCGTCATCGAACTTCGCGTCGAAGAGGTCGGCCCTTCTCTCCGTTGGGCGCGCGCCCAGGTTTCACGCAATGAGCGTTCCGACCAGGGCCGAGGCGGCTATCAGGGTGGAAACCGTGGAGGCGCCCCCGCGGGCGGCTCCTACGGGGGTTCGAATGCCGGTTACGGCGCTCCTGCCGGCGGCACCGTCGACGATCCGTGGCGCGCATCCTCACAGGGTGACGCCGCCTTCGGCGAACCGCCGTTCTGATCGGTGTCGGCCACGTCCGACCCGAGCACGTACTGACATCACATCTTGGGGTGGATGAATAGTCCGCCCGGATCCAAGGAGACCACCATGGCGAAGCCTCAACTTCGCAACAAGCCCATCAAGAAGAAGGCCAACCCCCTCAAGTCGGCCAAGATTGAGACCATCGACTACAAGGACACTGCGCTCCTGCGCAAGTTCATTTCCGATCGCGGCAAGATCCGTGCTCGTCGCGTCACCGGCGTCTCCGTCCAGGAGCAGCGTCGCATTGCCCGTGCGGTGAAGAACGCCCGCGAGATGGCGCTCCTGCCCTACTCGTCGACCGGCCGCTGATCGGGGAAGGAAATTCGCATGGCTACCACTAAGCTCATCCTCACCCGCGACGTCGCCAACCTCGGCAACGCCGGCGAGGTCGTTGAGGTCAAGTCCGGCTACGCCCGCAACTACCTCGTGCCCCGCGGTTTTGCGACCAAGTGGACGAAGGGCGCGCAAAAGCAGATCGACGAGATCGCTGCCGCCCGTCGTCGCCACGAGATCGAGTCCATTGATGACGCCCGCGAGTTGCGCGACGCCCTCCAGGCCGCCGCTCCTGTCGTCATCTCCGGCAAGGTCGGCACCTCCGGTCGTCTCTTCGGCGCTGTTTCCGGCGCCCAGATCGCCGAGGCCGTCAAGGCTCAGCTCGACAAGGTCATTGATCGTCGTCGCGTCATGATCGCTTCGCCGATCAAGTCCACCGGCGATCACACCGTCGTCGTGAATCTCCACCCGGAGGTCACTGCGAAGCTCAAGGTTCGCGTCATCGCCGAGTGATTCCTCGCCCGCGTCACAGTCTCGTCTGCGCCTCAATGGACGAGGGCGAGGCTGGGTGCTGGACTTGAAGGGGATGACCTCGAGTCGCTGAACTTCATGAGGGGCTCTTGATCCATATGGATCGAGAGCCCTTCATTGTTTTCGCATCCACACGATGCTCAAGCCTCGCGATTGCTCCGCCCAAAGGTGAGCTCGCTGCTCAAATATGTCACGTTTTCGTTTTCATCGCAGACGAGTCCGGGTGGGCCACTTTCTCAAATTGATCACAATGACCCAGACGGGCAGAACACTCTTTCGAGGATGAAAGGCGCGCGCCTGAAAACGACATCGGCTGGCCAATGCGCACGATCGTCTGAACGGTTCGCCATTGAGCACATTTCCTTAGGGCCTGCTTTGTTGTAGATTGACAGTATCCTTGTACGCGTTTTCTAAAGGATTGTCTTCATGCGACTCGCATCATCTTTACGTTTTACGCTCGGCTCTGTGCTGACGCTCGGCCTTCTCTTCTCGGGTGCCGCTTCGGCAGCCACAATCGACCCGAATCCGCCTCATGTTGATCATTACTGCAGTTCCGGTTCCGCCGGTGAGGGGCAGTGCGAGAATCCACACTTCGCCATTACCGATCCTCAAGAGGAATACACTGTTCGCGCTGGTGAGACCCTGACAATCAGCGGAATCGGATGTAGTGCAGAATTCCCAACAAGGTTCGAAGCGTGGATGCTTTTTCAAGATCCCGTACGCCAAGGAGATTTGCCAGCCCCGGCTAATGTGACGCTTGACGTCAATACCGGTTCTTGGACCGCGACCTTCACTTTGCCTGATGAGCCCGGCGTGATTCCGGCGTCATTTCATTTCACGTGCTCATCTGTCGAATCATTTTTTGAGCCTCACAGCTCCAGCCGCCTGAGGCTGTACTCCATTGTGAATGTTCTTCCGAATTCACAAGAGGAGCCATCCACACCGGAAACCTCACAGGAGGAGCCACCCGCACCGGAAACACCCTCGGATCCCCCCGCAGAACCGAGAATCACGCTTACTCAATCTGATGTTGAGATCGGGGCTCCCCTCGAGCTTTCCGCCAGCGGCTTCGACCCGGGCGAAGAGGTCGAAGTCTGGCTTCACTCCGACCCGATCAAACTTGGCACGATCAGAGCTGATGCTTCCGGCAACGCCTCCGGATCTTTTGTGGTGCCCGACAACGTGCCCGCTGGCAGCCACACGGTGAAGTTTGTTGGGACAACATCGAAGAAGACCGCTCAAACACCTGTCACCATCAAGAACAAAACGGCAGCTGAGAAGACGAACTCGTCATCTCCCACAGGAACTGACGCTTCCTCGGCCCCCGACATGAACAACTCTGCCTCGCCACACTCCGGCAAGGCCACAAAGGAGCTCGCGAGGACCGGCGCTGACAATCTTCCCCTCCTCCTTGCTGCAGGTCTCATGAGTATCGTTGGGCTCGGCGCTCTCTCGCGTCGACGAGTGTGACCATAGTTCCCCTGATCCCAGTGCGGGGTCACTGTGAGCATCGCATGCTTACAGCGACCCCGCCTCTTCACTCACCTGGCTTTTTCACACTCGAGCCTGGATTGGGCCGGGTAATCTGGCTCTTCGGACTTATCTGACTCTTCCCAAATGAGGGTGTGGTCCGACTGGGGTCTTGGCGCATGGGGCTGGCGTCTTGGTGCACGGGGCTGGTGGCGAGAGTCGAGGTCTTCCGATGAGCAGGATTGCCGACACTGCGGATCTGGAGCACCCGAGATACCGCCGCAGCTTTTGTTTGGCCCTGATTGAGCCAGCCTTCACCCGCCTCAACGAGCTCGGCCTGGAAGCTCGCTGAGGCGACGTCCAGGTCTACTCATCAAGAGACGATCCAGCCAGAGTTCTGCCCCCACCCATCGAGGTCGCCACCAACCTTCGAGCCAGAGATAAACCTTGCCTCCTATTCCACCTTTCCAGACACCAAGCGACGCCATACGACAGGAATAGGACGGAAAACCAGGAGCCGGGGACAGACACCGGCATACGGGCATGCTCAGATCGCAGCCTAAGGCCGGACCGCTGCCCCTCCGCCGTTTCCACCACCCTCATTGTGCTCAGGGTTGTCCGCGTCATCATCATCCTCGTGCCCATCATGTCCAGGCTGAGCGTTCCCACCTGGGTTATTCGGGCCGTTCTGACCAGGGTTCTGAGACCCCTGATTCGAACCTTGTGAAGGCTGTTGGCCTTCCTGCGGTCTTCCGGAATCGGAGCCCTGCTCTGAGGAGCCCTGCCCAGAAGAATCTCCTGCGGAGCCTGCTGATTGCGCATCATCTTGGGAATCGTTATGAGACTTCGAATTCCTGTTCGTCTTCACATACCAGTCGAAACCACCAGTAGGCATTCCCTCAACAGCTGTCTGCATGTATTGAGTCCACACATCAACCGGCCAGTCGCCGCCGTGGAATTGGTCGAGTCCCCCGATGTTCGGCAGAGGGGCAGAGTTCCCGTCCTCGTCGGAAGCGTACATTGACACGGCGGACACGAGGCCGGGGACAAAAGCCACGAATTGAGCGGCGCGCTGCTCTTGTGCGGTACCGGTCTTGCCTGCCGTTGTGAAGCCGCGAAGGTCCTGGGAGACGGATGATGCAGTGCCATCCCCCTTCGTCACTGCCTCGAGGGCGGGCATGATCGAAGAGACCTCCTCGACGGAGAACACTCGACTCTTATCCGTGGGAGCCGTGTAGATGACGTTGCCCCTTGGACCAGTCACCGAGCGGACAATGTGCGCGTTGACGCGTTCACCGCCGTTCGCGATCGTCGAATAGGCGGTTGCGAGGTCAATATTGTGGGGGGAAGCGAAACCGAGAACGTTGAGGAGAGTTCGATCGAGGCCGAGGGTCTCCTCCGGGATTCCCGCGTCAATCGCCGCCTGCATGGTCGCTGCCGGTCCAATGTCTTTGTTCAAGGCGACATAAGCGGTGTTGATCGAGTAGCTCGTCGCCTTGACGAGATCAACGTTCCCGAAGGAGTATCCGCCGTCATTTTCCACAAGCTCCGACAGACCGTCGAAACGTTGAGGGGAACGCCCCGAATAGGTGTCATTCACCGAACCGCCGGCACGCGCATTCGCGAGCAGAGCGAAAGGCTTGAAAGTCGAGCCCGCCATCGCGATGTCCTGAGTCACGGCGTTCTGCTGGCGCTCCAAGTAATCCGAACCCGCGTATTCGGCGACGATCTCCCCCGTATTCGGATCGACTGATGACAGAGCCACATGCATGGTGTCGGGGTTCCAGCTCTCGACCTGTTTCATGCTTTCAGCGGCCGCCACTGCCGCATCCTGCTTCGCCCGGTCAATCGTCGTGACGATCTTCAGGCCACCATTGGCGATCTGAGTCTCGTCGATAGCTCCGGAGGCGATGAGTTCCGAACGAGCTTGCTCAATGAGGTAACCGTTGGGACCGGCGAAAGTCTCACTCTCCACCTGAAGAGGATCAATCGTCTCGGGGAAAGAAGCAGCATCCGCTTCCGACTGGCTGATCCACCCGTCCTCGACCATGAGATTGAGGACGCGCGCCCACCTGTCTTTCGCCTTGTCCGGATCCTCAGCCGGATCCCAAGCCGAGGGCGCGGGGATGATTCCCGAGAGCATCGCCGCTTCGCTGAGGCTCAGCTCGCTGGCCGGGTGACCGAAGTATGCCTGAGAGGCGGCTTCAATGCCGTAGGAGCCGCGACCGAAGTAGATCGTGTTCAGGTAATTGCCGAGGATCTCGTCCTTGGACTGCTCGCGGTTGATCTTGATCGCGAGGACCGCTTCTTCAGCTTTTCCCCTGTAAGAAGAGGTGGTTTCACCGACGTAATATCGTTCGACGTACTGTTGGGTGAGGGTTGAGCCGCCCTGACGCGACCCCGTCACCACGTTGGTGAAAAGTGCACGGAAAATACCCTTGAAGTCGACGCCGGAGTTCTTGTAGAAAGTGCGGTCCTCCGATGCGACAACCGCTTTGCCGACGTAGTCGGGCAGGGTTGAGGGGTCGATGATTTCTCGGTTGACGTCACCGAGTGAGCCCATCTCAGTCGAGCCGTCGGAGTAGTACAGCGTTGATTTTTGCGCGAGCGCCAAGTCCGAGGCTGCCGGAACGGTCAAGCTCGTGTACATGTAGAGGAACGCCGCCAGGGCTGAGATCAAAGCGAGGAGAAAAGTGAAGACGAGACCGAGGCCGATCTTCTTGCCCAGACCTCTCTTTTTCTTCGCGGAGGCCGGGGCCTTCTTCGCTGTTCTACCTGCAGCCTTCACTGAGTTCGCTACAGCTGAGGCACCCCGTTCCTGGGATGCACCGAATGATTCGGGGGGCAGAGGAGGAAGACTCAACTCGGGGGCGCTACCGGGCAGAGTGCTTGAGCGGGCTGTCTGGCCCCCATTGATGATTGAGCGCCGGACATTGGAGGGTTTAGGCGGGAGAGAGCTCGAAGGATCAGATCCCATGATCTCGTCCCAGTTCTTCTTCCCATCGTTTCTCGCCACGAATTCAACCTTTCAGCTGGGTCTGCACTCCAGCGTAGGGCCAGAAGCCGTGAATCTGCCGATTTCGTGACAGTTCCAACGTTAGGAATCGTTATTCACAGCAGATGAATGACGGCTCACCCACGCTCGCAATCGGGATCGTCTGGCCTTGAGAGAACGAAACACTGCAAGCGGAGCATCCCGGCTCACACTGAGGGGCCTAGACATCTCCCCCCTGCTTGTGACTGTGCGGAGCATCAGAATCCACACTCACTGGCCCAGCCCCGCTCTGGAGCCTCTTCCTCGGGATCAGTCCCATTGCTCCTCGGGACGACCTTCTTCAGCCCACAGGGTGTGGAAGGTTCCCGGCTTGTCGATGCGCTGGTAGGTGTGCGCGCCGAAGAAGTCGCGCTGCCCTTGAATGAGCGCGGCCGGAAGACGCTCGGCGCGAATCTGATCGAAGTACGACAGGGAGGATGCAAACACGGGGATCGGCACTCCGGATGTGGCCGCGAGCGCGACGATCCGACGCAAGGAGGGCAGGCACTGCTCGAAGCGCTGTGCGAAAGGAGGGGCGGCGAGTAGGAGGGGGAGTTCAGGATCCGCCTCGTAGGCGGAGGCGATGTCGTCGAGGAATCCCGCCCGGATGATGCATCCTGCTCTCCAGATCCGTGCGATCGCGGCCTTGTCGATGTTCCACTCATGAACCTGGGCTCCAGCAGTGATCTCATCGAATCCTTGCGAATAGGCCACGAGTTTCGAGGCGAATAAGGCGCGGCGCACGTCGTCGATGAAAGTATCGGGCTCACTGATCGTCAGTGGGAGTGCTGCGGCGTCAAGACCGCGAGCAGCCTCACGCTGAGGAGTGGCGCAAGATGCTCCGCGCGCGAATGTTGCCTCCCCGATTCCCGTCACGGGCACGGCCAGATCCAGTGCCGTTTGTACCGTCCACTTGCCTGTGCCCTTCTGGGAGGCCTGGTCGACGATGACATCGACGAGGGCGCAGCCGCTATGAGAGTCATTTTGACGCAGGACCTCGGCGGTGATTTCGATGAGATAGGAGTCGAGTTCGCCCTCGTTCCATGTTGAGAACACCTCGGCGATTTGCGCGGGGCTCAGGCCCAGTCCCTTGCGAAGAAGGTCATAGGCTTCGGCGATGACCTGCATGTCGGCGTACTCGATGCCGTTGTGGACCATTTTCACGAAGTGGCCTGCGCCGTCGGCTCCGACGTGGGCGCAACAGGGTTCGCCCTCGTAGTGGGCGCTGATCTTTTCGAACATGGGGCCCAGGCGCGTGTAGGACTCGATCGTGCCTCCGGGCATGATCGAGGGTCCCCATAGGGCACCTTCTTCACCTCCGGAGACTCCTGCGCCGACGAAGTGGAGGCCGAGTTCGCGGGCGCGGCGCTCGCGTCGGATCGTGTCGGAGAAGAGGGAGTTGCCGCAGTCGACGATGATGTCGCCTTCTTCCATGCGCAAGGCGAGCTGCTCCATGACGATGTCCGTGTCCGGGCCGGCCTTCACCATGATGATCGCGACGCGCGGGCGGGAAAGGGAGGCGACGAAGTCGTCGAGTTCGCTCGCAGGGACGAAGACGCCTTCTGAGCCGTCTCCGTGCGCGGCCATGAGCCTTTCAGTTCGCGCGGGAGTTCTGTTGAAGATCGCGGTCGCGTAGCCGTTGCGAGCGAGATTGCGGGCGAGGTTTGCTCCCATCACTCCCAGTCCGAAGACTCCGATATCAGCTGAGGCTGGTTGTGGGGTGAATGCGCTCATGCGTGTTGCTCCTCGGTTTCGGCTTGTCACCACCCTACGGCCGAGGTCACCCTCGCGCAGCACGGCCCGTGTCTTGTGGTCCGCGCGCCTGTATCTTCCGCGGTCTTCTCTCGCCAACCCTCCTTGCTTCTCCCCCGCCGCATCCCCCACGGCCCAAGAGTCGGTGGGAAGACGAAGATGGGTAAGCCTTCATCACCTGGACCACCCCGACTCAAAATGTGGCGGGAGCGCAAAAGTGGGACTAGGCCCATTGCCTGGCCCGTGGCCCGAGAAGTGGCGGGAGCGAGAATCGTGAGCGTGCAATGGTGCGCTTGTCCTCATTGTCCCGAGGTGCGGTAGTCCTCATTATCTCGAGGTGCACTGGTCCTCGTGCAGGCAGACTCTCACTGACACTGCAAGACTGAAAGTGTTTCCCCTCAGATTTCACACATCAGTGAAAGTTTTTCCCTCAGACTGCAAATATCACTGCAAGTTTTACACTGTGAGTTTCAGTCTTGGACGCCGTTTTTCACATGTTCAGGAGCCTGAGCCGCGCGCTTCGCCTTCGCCGCAGCCTTCTTCTGGCGCTTCTGGGCGACCATCGCCTCCCAGTGCGCCTGCTGCTCCTCGTACTCGCGAGCAATCTCTCGTACCTCCTCCGAAGACCACCACTCGAGGAGAGCCTCACGGGCCGCTTCCTTCCCCATCGGCCCTTTCTCCATACGCATGCCCATGAGGAACTCAAGCGCCATCTTCACCGCGCGTGAGGGACGAAGGCCCAGGATCTCCATGACTTCCTGACCGTCAAGATCAGGTCGGATCGCATCCAGCTCCTCTTGCTCGCGCAGGGTCGCGATCCGGGATTCGAGGTCGTCGTAAGCGGCGGAGAGCATATTCGCCTTACGTCGGTTGCGGGTCGTGCAATCGGCGCGAGTGAGGCGGTGGAGACGTTCGAGGAGCTCACCGGCGTCAGCGACATAACGACGCACCGCTGAATCCGTCCACGCGGATTCCCCGTACCCATGGAAACGCAAATGCAGGGCGACCAGAGTCGACACGGCCTCAGTCGTGGCCTTATCGAACTTGAGGGCCTTCATGCGCTTGCGCGTGAGTTTCGCGCCGACGATCTCGTGATGATGGAAGGACACCGTCCCGTTCGGCTCGAAGCGCCGGGTCATCGGTTTGCCCACATCATGCATGATCGCCGCGAAACGCAAGATGAAGTCGGGTGCGGGGACGGGCCCGTCCTCGTCTGTCTCAAGATCCATGGCCTGCTCGAGGACGGTGAGCGTGTGCTCGTACACATCCTTATGGCGCCTGTGCTCATCGACTGTGGACACCAGTTCAGACAATTCGGGAAGAACGATCTGACACACACCAGTGTGGACCATGAGTTCGAGGCCGCGACGCGGGTAGGGCGAGACGATGAGACGCTCCAATTCGGTGCGTATCCGCTCCGCTGACACGATCTGCAGTCGCGGGGCCATCACCTCCATCGCCTCCATGACGTCGAGGTCGACATCAATGCCGAGCTGAGCCGTGAAACGTGCAGCCCTCATGATGCGCAAGGGGTCATCATCGAAGGACTGCTCGGCGGTGACGGGGGTACGCAGACGAGCCTTAGCCAAGTCCTCAAGACCATGATGCGGATCCACTAGGACCATCCCCGGCAAGCGCATGGCCATGGCGTTCACCGTGAAATCGCGGCGCGTGAGGTCCCCTTCAAGGGTGTCTCCGAAAACGACCTCGGGCTTGCGTGAGCCGACCTCATAGGAGTCACTGCGGTAGGTCGTCACCTCGACGACCAGGTCTTTCTTTCGCCCGCCGATCGTGCCGAACTCTTTGCCGATGTCCCATACTGCCGCACCCCACTGCGCCAGGAGCTCCTCGGTGCGTTCAGGCTTTGCTGAAGTCGTCAGGTCGAAATCGTTCGGCGTAACACCGAGGAAGGCATCGCGAACGGGACCTCCGACTAGGGCGATCTCTTCGCCTGCGGCCTCGAAAACGCGGCCGAGGTCGAGGATCTCCTCCGGCAATGCGCCAAAGGTTCGCTGCGCATTCGCCAGCAGTGTCGGAATGTCGGAGTCGAGGGGAACGTGGTTTTTCGGGCTCATCGCCTCTCAGGATGCCATGACCTGATGCCCGCAGGCCACGAGCTCGAGGGCGAATGGAGCATGAAGTCACCCACTGCCCGTACACGAATTCCTCAATTGCCCCTAGGTGGGAGTATCGGGAACGAGGGCGAGAGGGTGCCTCAACGGCCAGGCTGGCGCCGCTCGAAGCGGGAGCATTTAGCGCTGGTCGAGGTGGGAGTATGAGGGAGGAGGGCGAGGGGCGCCTGAGGAGACGCGCACCCGAGGACACACTCGAAGCCTCATCTCGTCTGCGCCTCCCTGATCGAAGCATCCCACAGGGGCGTGGCGAATCCGACTCGGCGCAGGAACAGCGTGCTGAGGTGACGGAATGCTCCGAAGGGGCGTGGCGAATCCGACTTGGCGTGGGCAAAGCGCCTCCCTGCCTCTCGCCGACTAGAGTGGACTCATGCCTGCCAGACCGACGAACTTTCGACAGGGGGTTCCCAACCCCCCGCGTCGTCGTCCCTCTTCGCACGCATCCCACTCTCATTCGCCTCACCTTCCCGTTTCTTCCGAGACTTCAGCAGGAGGCATCGTCGTCGATGTCGTTGACGGGATCCCCTACGCCGCCTTGATCGCCCGGCGCAACCGCGCAGGCCGGATTGAATGGTGCTTGCCAAAAGGCCATCTCGAAGCGGGTGAAACTCCCGAGCAGGCTGCCCTGCGCGAGGTCGCCGAAGAGACCGGTATTCATGGAAGGATCATCCGTCACCTCGCGAGCATCGACTACTGGTTCTCCGGAGCGGACCACCGCGTCCACAAGGTTGTCCACCACTATCTGATGGGCTACGAGTCCGGTCTCATCACCGTTGAGCACGACCCGGATCACGAGGCCGAGGAAGCCGCCTGGATTCCTTTGAAGGACAGCTCCCATCGACTCGCATACCCCAATGAGAGGCGAATCGTGGCGATCGCCCTCGACCTTTTATATCGGGGACTGTAAATGCGGCGCGCTCGTCCTGCTCTCATCACAGTGCTGCTCTCCCTGAGCCTGCTCATCATCAGCGTGTTCGCTCCAGCGCCAGCCCTCGCCGATGAAGAGGCGTCCCTGCCAGGGGTCTCGGATCCTCAATCGCGCCCCTCCCTTTTTGCGAAAGCCTCCTCATCTCATGGCATTGAAGTGTCGATCAATTCACTCTCGCCGAGGGTGATGAAAAACAATGAGGACCTGGTCATCTCGGGTGCCTTGAGGAACACTTCAGGACGGACCCTCACAACTCCCGCGATCCTCGTATCCATGTCGACGACACCCCCCTCGTCTGTGATGGATCTCGAAGAGGAACTCGATGTGGATGCGCAGATCGGGTCGACGATCAGTGCGACGAATCTTGAAATGAACCTTGAGGCGGACGCTTCTCATCGTTTCGAGCTACGTATTTCCGCTGAGAACTTGCCTTTCGACGACGAATCCGCGTGGGGTCCGCGGGCCCTCACCGTTGAGGTCTTCTCAGATGGCGCTTCGGGCCGGGATGCAACGATCGCACTATGGGACTCCGGGACTGATTTCGCTCCCTCGCGCCTCAGCGCTCTTATTCCTTGGACTTCGGTCAACACTGAAGGAGAGGAGGAGGAACGCCGCGCAGCGCTTGCCATCGCCTCAATCCCGGGGGCGACTCTCGCGATGGATGCTGCGCTCCTACCCTCCCTTCCTCAAAAAGATGAGGAGATAACTGAGCAGAAGACCCATGAGAAGGCGAAAACCGATGAGGCTTTCCTCCGCTCCCTTCTCACCCCCGGTCGTGAGATCGTCGCCCTGCCGAGGGGGGACGCCGACCCGGGAACTGTCACTCTGGCGGGGAATTCAGAGTTGAGCACGCGCTTGACAGAATCGATTGAAAGCTTCCCCGCATCTATCGCGGAGCTGCGCAAACTTTCGGCCAAGAACTCCGATGACGAGGCCTCCCCCGAAGGCTCGCAAAGCTCTCAGTCCGGGGCGCAATCCTCCTCTTCCTCTGATTCCAGCGAATCACAAGGAGGCAACGTCAACGCAAACGGCCAGGGCAACGGAGTGCACAACGACAAGCAGATGCCCCCCGCTTCTCCTTCACAGGACTCGCAGGACACCGAGGACGAGGACGCGGCTCCGGCTTCAATCATTCGTCATGTCGCCTGGCCCTCTGCCTACACCTTCGGGACCTGGCAACTCGAAGCCGCGAAGAATGGGGTGAGCATCGCACCACTCTGGCGACTCGAACCCGATGAGGACTTGGACTTCACCTCACTTGCCCTCGCAGAAGTGGACACGACCACAGGGGAAATCTCCATGAGAGGGGCGAGTGAGCAGAGCGCGAGGGTCCTCATCCCAAACGTTTCACTCTCGCAGATCCTCGATTGGCAAACGACGAACACTGCCGATGAGCTTGATGCCGAACAGGCCCTCCAGGCGATCACCGCGATCATCGCCCATGATCGTCCGTCTTCTTCGCGAACCGTGTTCCTCACCTCCGATCGTTCCACCGCTCCGAACGCGGATCTTGCGGTCAGGGTCCGTGCTCTTTTCGACTCGCCGTGGGTAACGGGAATCAGCTTTTCAGATATCGCGGAGTCTGAGCCGACCGACGTGGAACGCATGATCGTTGAGCCGGGTGCACTGTCCTGGGAGGGAGCTACAGCCGTTTCCACTCTGAGCGACGCCCTCGCCTCGGCGTATTCTTTCGCGAATGCGACGAGCGACCCGAAGGAAGCTCTTGCGGAGATCGAGGGTGAGATCCTCCCAGTCATCTCAGCACGATTCTCACCCGACGAGCAGCTCACCGCAGCCTCCCAGTTCTCTGCGAGAGTCTCGGGTTTGCGTTCACGTGTCGCCACAGAACCTGCGGGGGCCGTGAACCTCATCAACAAGTCCGCGGATTTTCCCGTGCGGGTCCGTAATGATCTGCCTTTGGATGTCACCGTGAAGGTGACTCTCCTGCCCTCCGATGCGCGACTGAGGATCGCCCACTCCTCTGAAGTGACGCTCCTCGCAGGCGCAGTCTCGACCGTCACTGTTCCCGTTGAAGCTATCGGTTCAGGCGATGTGGAAGTGACGTATCGGATTACGACTCCCGATGGTTCGGTCCTTGAGGATTCACGGAAGGTCCTCGTGCGTTTGCGCGCAGGCTGGGAGGATGCGATCACGATCAGCGCAGCGGCAGCTTTCGCCCTCCTCTTCATCTTTGGCCTTGTGAGAACACTTCGTCAACGTCTCGACAAGAGAAACGAGGAGAGTACTGCGAGCCCGGGCTCGCCTCAAGCTACCGAAGAGCATGATCCCCTGGAAGCCGACTCCACCCCCGACGGGGACTCCAACACAATCGACCAGCAGATGGGAAGCTGATGACCTCTGAAACGGCCCCCGAGCGAAGCCCCTCTGCGAAGCGCTCGTCGATTCTGCGTGCCAGTGCGATCATGGCTTCCGGCACGATGGTGTCGCGCATCCTCGGGTTCGTCCGTTCGATCATGCTGCTCGCCGCGATCGGCGCTGCCGGCGGTGGCGTGTCAGCCGCGTTCCAGACGGCGAACACTTTGCCGAACACGGTGTTCAATCTCCTCGCCTCCGGTGTTTTCGACGCCGTCCTCGTCCCCCAGATCGTGGGCGCCTTGAAGCGCAAGCACGATGGTGAAACCTATGTGAACCGTCTCCTCACTCTCGCAGGGACCCTGCTTTTCATTGTGACGATCCTGTCGATGGTCGCCGCGCCTCTTCTCGTCGTCATCACGGCCGCGGGCTATGACTCGGAGATCCGCACCCTCGCGATCGTTTTCGCGCTTTTGTGCCTGCCGCAGTTGTTTTTCTACGGCTTGTACAACCTGCTCGGTGAGCTGCTCAACGCTCGCCGCGTCTTCGGCCCGTACATGTGGGCGCCTGTCGTCAATAACCTTGTCGGGATTGCGGGCCTGGGCGCTTTCCTTGCGATCTGGGGCAGTTCGGAGGACCGTATTGAGGTCGCGGACTTCACCTCCGCACAGTTCTGGCTTTTGGGAGGTTCGGCGACTCTCGGCGTGATCGCGCAGGCGCTGATCCTTCTCGTGCCGATGAAACGCGCGGGAATCCGTTTCACGCCGGACTTCCACTTCCGCGGCACTCGCTTCGGCTCCACCTCGAAGGTCGCTGGATGGACTTTCGCGACTCTTGGGGTCAGCCAGGTCGGTGTCTTATCGACGAATAACCTGGCGGCCCTCGCGGATGCCTATGCGAAAACCCATGACGGAGTATTCGCGGGGATCAGCGCCTACGCGACGGCTTTCATGATCTTCATGCTCCCCCAGTCGCTCATCACCGTGTCCCTCACGACCGCGATATTCACCCGAATGGCCGAGGCCGTGGCCGATGGCGATGATCGGGGTGTTGCCGCACAGTACACGATGGGCGTCCGCACGATCACCTCGCTGACTCTGCTGGCCGCCGCGATCCTTATCGCGGGTTCGGTTCCGATGACGCAAATGGTTTTGCCCTCCTATTCGAATCAGGAGATCATCGCCGGGTATGCGTGGATCCTTGCGGCCCTCATGCCGGGCGTCGCCTCCACGGGCATGGTCCTCATGAGCCAGAGAGTCTTCTTCGCCTACGAGGATGTGAAACCTGTGTTCCTCATGGGCATCGGTCCGACGATCATTCAGGTGATCGTCGGCTGGGGCATGTATTTCATGACGGGCGCCACCTGGTGGGTTGTCGGCGCCGCCCTCGGCGAAACGGCATGCCGCCTCGTGCAGGGTGTCATCGCCGTGGCCTGGGTGTCGAAGCGCAACGCATTCGTCGACAAGGCGTCTCTGCTGCGCTCGTACTCCTCCTTCTTCGCTTCCGCTCTTATCGCAGGTTTGCTCTCTTTCGGGGCCTTGTGGGCTGTGGGCGTTCACACGATCGCCGAATCGACCTCGGCCCGCATTGGCATTGCGACTGGGAAGATGCTTCTCGTGACCCTAATCGCCTCCTTCGGATACCTGATCGCGCTTCGCTTCATCGCCCCAGGTGAGTCGGCTCGCACGATCGCCCCATTGCTCGCCCGCTTCAAGGTTCCCAACGGGGTGCGCATCCTCCTCGCCGCGCCGCTTCAGACGAGTCCGAGGAAGGTCGAGGATAATGGCTGACGACCACCGCAACGACATTGGGGGATTCATGGACGAGGACGCGATGCACAGCGCAGGGGAAGGCTCCTGCCCTGAAGAACCCCTGCCGAGCTTTGAACAGGTCCTCCCCTCTTTAGAAGATGAAGTGAAGGAGTCTTCTTCTCCCCTCCAAGAGGGGGTTGAGGAAGCCGCTTCCCCGGCTCCGAAGAAGGAGGCGTGGGCCTCGACAGTGGTCTCCAGCGCTTCTGCTTGGACATCAAAGATGCGCGAGAAGATCGTGTCGGCGAAGGACTCGCTTCGCTCCTCGCAACTGGACAAGCCTGCTGAGGATCTTCCCCTGCCTCCACCTCCACCCGACTCCTCGCTTCCCCCGATGCCGCCCGCCCCCGAGGATGGGGGAGCTGAGATTCAAGGAGCGAACTCGCAGGCCGTTGCCGCAGATGGGGACCCGCTCTCCCATCCCACCACTGCCCCTGCCGGAGGAGACGAGGAAAACGCTTCCAGCGGCGCCACAACGAAGGGCACTGGTATCCCAGCCCCGATTGCGCAAGAGCCCGTCCAAGAAGAGAAGTTCGAGGAGCCCATGGTCTTCGAGACAGAATCTGGCAGCAAGGATCCCTCGAAGGGGCAGTCCTCGAAACGCCACAACACGACCCCCACGCTGATTTCCGGTGCCCTCGAAGAGACGAGCGCCATCCCGACCATCGCAGGTGCGTCGGGTGGCTCTTCGAAGATTCCCGGGCAGGGACATTTAATCGACCCGACGAAACCGACCCTCATTTTTGCCGTTGTTCTCACCATCCTTGCCGCGTTCTGGTCCTTCACCACAGCGTTCGCACCCGTGAACAGTATTGATTTCGCACAGTCGCTCGCCGATGCTCAATCGGCGGCTCATGGCGCTGGGGACGGCTCGGAGGAAGATGGCGATTCTGCAGAGGGACTCGCTCCGAAGATCAGCTCCGTTTCGGTCCTGTCCTGGTCGGACGATCAGGGGGATCACCCCGAGCAGGCCGTCGCGATGATTGACGGCGACTCCTCGACCTCTTGGCATTCGCGCTGGTTCGAGAACAATCAGTTCCTTGACGAATCTGCTGTGACTCTTGTTGTGAAGCTTGAACGCACTGCGACAGTCTCATCCGTGACCCTTGAGATGGATCCTTCGACTTCGGGCGGACAACTTGTCGTGCGCAATGTCACTGACCCTTCGAATCCTCGGAGCGGAACACAACTCACGACTTCAGCGTTGTCTCCTTCAACGGAGATTAAGCTCCCCCAGCCCGTTGAGACCTCGATGCTCGCATTGTCCTTCAGGTCCATGCCGACCTCGGTCGACGGGAACGAGTGGGCGTGGGTCTCTGAACTGTCCGTCCAATAGTCCCTGCAGGCAGGCACTTTTTCTCAGGTGCCCGCCCTTCAGGTAGTCCGCCTTCAGGCGGAGAAAGGGATTGATATGTCCTTCAATCTCGTTCCCGGTCTTGTCACCGCCCCCGTCGTTGAGCCCTCTGAAGAGGCCTCGCTTCCCGCGCCTCGTCCCTCCTCCGAACTCCCCGAGGGCGCGAAGGTCCACGATGTCATCATCGTGGGCTCTGGCCCCGCAGGGTATACAGCTGCGATCTACACGGCGCGCGCGGGCTTGAATCCGCTTGTCCTCGCGGGTGCTATTAGCGCGGGCGGTGCCCTCATGAACACGAGTGAGGTTGAGAACTTCCCGGGCTTCCCCGAAGGTGTCCAGGGGCCCGAACTCATGGACAAGATGCGCGAGCAGGCCGAGAAGTTCGGTGCTGAGATCCGCTACGAGGATGTCACCGCCGTCAACCTTTCGGGGGATGTGAAGGTCCTCGCCCTTGATGATGAGCTCTTGTATGCCCGCTCGGTGATCCTCGCGACCGGCTCCGCGTACCGTCATATGAATGTCGAGGGCGAGGATCGCCTGTCTGGCCGCGGCGTCTCCTATTGCGCGACCTGCGATGGCTTCTTCTTCAAAGACAAGGTTCTCGCGGTGATCGGCGGAGGCGACTCGGCGATGGAGGAGGCGACCTTCCTGACGAATTTCGCGTCGAAGGTCATTGTTGTGCATCGCCGTGATGCGCTGCGCGCTTCGAAGTCGATGGCGGATCGGGCGATGGCGAACCCGAAGATCGAGTTCGAGTGGAACGCGGTTGTCGATGAGGTTCTCGGTGACGAGGCCGTGACGGGCCTGCGTTTGCAGTCGACTGTGGATGAGTCGATGCGCGAGATCGGCGTTGATGGCGTGTTCGTCGCGATCGGCCACCTGCCGCGTACGGGTTTCCTCGCCGAGGATGTCGCCTTGGACGAGGCCGGGTACATCACGGTTGATGAGCCTTCGACCCGCACGAGCGTTAAAGGTGTTTTCGCCTGTGGTGACGCCGTTGATCACAGCTACCGTCAGGCGATCACGGCGGCGGGTTCCGGATGCCGCGCCGCCCTTGATGCGGAGCGTTGGCTGGCGGCTTTGAACGATTGAGTTCTTTCGGCTCCACCGGGGAGTCGGCTTCAGTGCCTTGACCCCTTGGGGGCCTTGGAGGTGCCCGCGAAGCATCACGCTGCATCTCGCCGCATTCTTTGAAGGGCGGAGGCTCCAGGCGAGAAGGAGGGTCAAGGCGAAAGCAAGGCCAACGACCACGGCTTGTGAAGACGAGGGCAAACAGCCATTGCTTGCGAAGACGAGTAGTTGTGCAGACGAATGGTTGTGAGGATTACTGGTCATGAGCTGGAATCCGCCGCTTTCGCAGCTGCGCGATACCCTGGCACGCATGACGACTCTGCCTTCGCCGCGCGATCCTTGCCCCTGCTGCTCGGGCGCGCCCTTCGGAAGGTGCTGCGCCCCGATCCTCGCAGGTGAGGCGGCACCGAGCGCCCTCGCCCTCATGAGATCGCGGTATTCGGCGTATGTGCTTGGCGACGAGGATCACCTGTTCCGCTCCTGGCATCCGAAGACGAGGCCGACTCCGCCCTTTTGTCATCCGAAGATTGAGTGGCTCGGCTTGGAGATCGTGGACCTCAGCGGGGGTGGCGAGAACGATTCAGAGGGGATTGTCGAATTCATCGCCTCGTGGCGCTCTCCCGCCAAATCTGCGGATTCTTCCCAGGTTGTGCGGGCTTCCGGGGCTTCGCAGGGGGTTGCCGGGGCCGCATCCTTGGCTTCCGGTGCTGCCTTTTCGCCCGCCGAATCCAACTCCTCGGCTCCGGCAAAAGGCCCTTCGCCTTCAGATACTCAGTCCCGGTTCGATGGTGTTTCTGTCTCCTTCGCTGAGGAGTCGATGCGCGAGCGCTCGCGCTTCCTTCGTCGCGCGGGCAGATGGGTCTACGTCGATGGGGATGTCCGATGAACGAGACAGAAGAGCAGTGCCCGGACTCTGCGGAGTCCTTCGCTGTCCCGGCGAGCACAAGCACTCCCCGCTTTTTCCTTTGGGGAATCCTCATGCTGCTGGCCGTCCCCTTATTCGGCCTTGTCGTTCATTTTCCCCACGTCACCCATCTCGACCGGAGCATCCTGGATGCGCTGGTCGCCGTGCGTACTCCTGCACTGACACAGGTGATGCTGGTTGTGACGAATGTGTTCGCACCACTGCTTGCGGTTTCGTGGACGATTGTCTTAGGTTGTGTGATTCGTGTGCTCACCGGTTCTTGGCGGGAAGGATTCGTCATTCCTGCGGCGATGGTGTCCTCTTCGGCGATCACTGCGCTCATCAAGGAGTTCATCGAACGCATCCGCCCCACTTTTCCCGAGCGCCTTGTTGTGGAGGGTTCCTACTCCTTCCCTTCCGGGCATACAACTGCTGTCGCTGCGGCCTGTGTTGCGGGGGTGATCCTCATACTTCGTCACCTTGGGAATCGTCTTCCGAACGACGAGGGCGGACCCGTCCCCAGGCTCAAGGGCCAAGTGATCACAGGCTTCGTCATTGCGGGCGCGATCGCTCTGATCGTCCTCATTGCTTTCACGCGCTTGTATCTGGGGGCGCATTGGTTTTCCGATGTGGTCGCGGGTGCCTTAGTCGGGACCGCGGCTTCCCTCATCGTCGCGGAACTGCTTGTGGGCAACACCTGAATCGAAAAGGAGCGAATCTCATGCTCTTTCCTCCTTGCCACACCTCCGCACCCCAGCCTCGATCTTGCAAGGAACTCACAGCCGGGCCCTAGCTTTTCAGGCCACCCACACCCCGCCCTCGTCCTTTCACCGAGCCCACACCCCACCTCAGCCTCGGTTTTTCCCGCATCCGCACCCACACCCCCGGCCTTTCACCGCACCCGTCCCCCGGCCCTCGGCCTTTCACCACGCTCACAGCCCGCCCTCGGCGATAGGCTGAAGAATCAACCCGGGCGAGGAAGATCGGAGACACCGTGGCTGCGAACGAAGACATCGTCGACTACGTGGAACGCTCCCTCACGCCCATCGCGGCCGAAGATTTCACACCCGTGGATTCGCTGATCCTGTCCTGGGCTTCCTACTTCCGCATCCTGCCCGACCTTCCCGAAGCGGCCACCGAAAGAGGCGTCGAGCTTCGCGATCTCCTGCGCGCCGAGTGCTTTCCCCGTTTCTTCTGGACCGTGTGGGACCCGGAGAAGTGCAAGCGGCTCCTCTTCGCAATGGCGGCGAGCCCACGCTTCCGCTCGATCCGCCAATGCTTTTGCGTTGACGATATTGACGATGCGGAGCAGAAGCAGTTCGCCGCCTGCGCCTACGTCCTCGACCCCGATCTCCTGTATGTCGCCTTCCGTGGGACCGACCGGACCCTGGTCGGGTGGAAGGAAGACTTCAATATGACTTTCGCGGCACCCGTGCCCGCCCAGGAGTGCGCCGCCGACTACCTCACGGCCCTCGCGTCGAGGACGGATGCGAAGCTCCTAGTCGGAGGTCATTCGAAGGGCGGGAATCTCGCAATCTATGCGGCAGCTCGCAACGCCGAGCTGCTGGGCGATCGGCTTCTTCGCGTCTACTCCCACGACGGCCCGGGCTTCGTGCCGGAAATCCTCGCCGAACCGGGTTTTCACGCGATCGAGGAGCGCGTCGAAAGGACCGTCCCGCAGTCTTCGATCGTCGGGATGCTCCTCGACCAGTCCTATGCGTACACGGTCGTAAAGTCCACGAATCTAGGGCCTCTCCAGCACGATCCCTTCTCCTGGGTCGTGGAGGGGAAGGATTTCGCGAGGGCGAACGGGCTGAGCTTCGACGCCCGCCGCATTGACGCGATCCTCTCGTCCTGGCTCCTCGACCATTCGCCCGAGCAGCGTGAGCTCCTCGTTGACGCGATCTATTCGATCATCACACTTCCCGAGGTCGAGACCGTCACCGATCTCGTGGAGTCCTGGCAGCAGAGCATTCCTGCCGTCCGGGATCGTATTGCCACCCTCGATCCGGAGGTGCGGGCCGCGATCCTCGACATGCTGAAGAGTCTTGCGACCTCGGGCCTGCGTGGATCGGGGCGGAAGAAGGAACAGCGGGCACAAGAGGGGCTGGCGATAGGGCGTCGCCAGGGTCGCGAAGAGAAAAGTCATTCACACGCATCTAATGAGTCCTGAGCTGGGAATAGAGTCGGGCGATACCGAGTGAGCTGTGCAGCGGTGAAGCTGCCCAGGGCGGAGGCACGGGTGCGCGGACCGGAAACGAGAGCGTGCAGGGCGGCGATGTGAGCGCCCAGGGTGGATGTGGGGGTGTGCAGATCGGAGACGAGAGTGCGCAAGGAGACGGCGTGGGTAGGCAGGGCGTGGGTGCGCAGGGCGAGGGCATCCGTGGTGGAGGTGCGGATGTGCAGAGCGGACATGTGGGTGTGCGGGGTGAAGATGTGAACCCGAGGTGTGTACCCGCTCATACACCGCCTGAGGTCAGTGTCTCTTCCGAAGCCAAGGCTTCTGCTCGCTCGGGTGTTTCTTGCGACGCTAAGATTTTCACCTTCTCCAGGGAGAGGGTGTCGCTTCAGGCTCGTGGGGTGCCTGGTGCTTTCGCGAAGCCACCGGTAATCACTGGTGAAAGTGTTTCCTTCCTCCAGAAGTAAGCGCGCTTCCCACTGCTTGTGGTGTGGGTATGTGTCTGGTCGTGTGGTTATTTGTCTGTGGGGATGAGGTTGATTGTGGCTCTAAGGATTGTGATGGGGGTGGAGCTCTCCGTACTGGTCAGGGCGTTGGCGAGGTAGACGCTGCGCCCAGAAGGATAGGTGATGGTCGCATTCCATGTTGTTGTCAGCGTGATGATGCGCCCGGGTGAAGTTTGGGTGTAGACGTGGCTGAGGGTCTGAACAGGATAGGGAGCCGACGGGTCGGTGGTTTCCAGGGTGGGGGAGCCATCTCCGAAGTCGTAGGAGAAGTGTGAGGCTTCCAAAGCGATGGAGATTGATTGGCCAAAGAGGCTCAGAGTGGCGTTTTGTGTGGGTGAGGTGACGTGCACGAGGGTGGGTAGTCCGACGAGGGCGTTTGTTTTGGGTTGCCAGGCAAGTCCTGCGCCGTTGATGGTGTGTTGGGCGTGGGCGTAGCTGATGATCTGACGAGGGGAGAGGGACTCGACGCTGGGAGTAGTACTCGTGGTGGGGTCAGAGTCTGGGGTTTCGCTTGTTTGGGGGTGTTCGAGTCCGAGGATGATTCGGCATTGTTGAAGAAGGATCGGCCCATTCGCCGCGTGAGCGAGGCACTCTTCAAGAGCCCGATTCCACTCGTCCGCCGAAGAAACATCCACCTCAATGCCATCACCAACACTGAAAACAGGACCCTGCGCAGCGGGGACAGAATCAGGTGCAGGAGACGGAACAGCAAAGTCGGAGAACGAATAGGTGCCGGTGTAATCGATAGTGTCACCTGAAGTTGAGGTTGAGATCTGAAGGGATTCTTCAACAATGGTGTTGTCAGCTCCGAGAGCGGGCTCCGGTCCTGGTAGAAGTACCACCGAGATAAGAGATGAGATTACTATTCGTCGGAGTCTACCGGGACTGCGTGTCTCCATAGTCTTCTCCTTCTGCTCCAGTTATCTTCCATTCGCTTCCGTCCCAATGAGCGATGACAAAGAGATGTCCTGTCCCTGCTGGAACATGCTCAAGGGTTGGGGGCGTGTACCTGTCGGCTTTACTCCTTTGCAGTAACAAAGAGAGGATGTAGCTGTCGGTGAATTGTGCTGTTTCTGGGGAATTGGTGTTGACGGGACGGTTGCCTTCGACTTGTGTGATGGTGAATTTGACTCCGTGGGTCCAGCCGCCGTTGTCGTAAACGGCGTGGACCCGCTCGCTAATTGTCTGGCAGTAGCTGCATCGCTCTTCTGAGAATTCGTCGAGGGCACTGGTGTCGCCGCTCGCCCACGAGTAGTTGATGAGATCGATGAAGTGCCTGGCTGCCTGCTCGGCTCCGGTCTCGTTGAACTGGAAAGCAAGCTCGCTCATTGTCGGCACCGAAGGCGTGACATGCGGCTTCCTCAATGTGCCGTCCTCGTTGAGGATGTAGTCGCCCGACATCACGATCTCGGCGGACTGTGCGGCAGACCCCGACTGAGCACCGCTGGGTGAGACTAGCGAGCAGCCAGAGAGCATCGCAAGGCCGGAGAACACCAAGACGAGCGCAAGCAGCCCGGCAGCATGGAATGAGCGTGTCATCTTTACACGCTAAAGCAGCCACCAGAGAAACTCCACCACTTGCCGCAGGCTGTGGACAGAAACGAAAACTCGGACTCTCAGGCAGTTGCCGTGGAGCTGTGGCTACTCACCCTTCCTATTGAATGGTGTAGTCGCGGGGTCAGCTCGCCTGTTTCGAAAAGAGAATGGGAATAGGAGGAGCAAACGCACAACACCCTTGAGCAGGTGAGGTCAACGCACTTCTTCTTCAATCGCTTGATGTCACGTTCGAACTGCGAGGCGTGCTCCGGACGCAACACGTGGGCACTTCAGATGCCGAGCGCGTCGAGCCTCTCCTCGGCATCGGCATAGCGAGATGTGCCGCGCAGCGATTCTCCTGGCTTCCGCAAGTGCAGCACGTGATTCCCGATTCAGCTCGCCGTAACTCTAGATGAAGGATCCTGTTTTCACGCACGATCTACCGATAAAACGCCCGAGTGACCGAAGACAGATCGAACCCGAAGTCCTCAGCGATCTCCGCAGCACGCTCCTTCGTTTCATCATCCACATGTACAGTCCACCGTGCCCATCAGTCCCCTTTTGTACGACAGTGTGGATTCAGCGCTTGACATTTGAAAGAGCTGTCGTACGGTCACAAGAAGTAGAGCCAATGGACGACATGCGCTACTGCGGTGTGTCGTCCACTACACGAAGTTGACGATCCATCATTCCTGAAATCGGCGACCCGCCGTCTCACGAATCGGAACGATTGGGACTCCGTGTTCCCACCGCAGGCTCCAACTCGATCTTCTCCCCCGCCCAATGCTCGAGGAGCCAGCGGTCGTGGCTCGCGACGAGGAGCGTGCCGTTCCATTCGGCGAGAGCCTTTTCCAGGGCTTCGATCGAATCGAGGTCGAGGTAGTTCGTCGGCTCGTCGACAATAAGGATTTCGGGAGCTGCGGCCACAGCAAGGGCGAGCTGCACGCGCCGCTGATTCCCCGCCGAGAGCTCACCGACCGGGCGGGCCCACATCGAGGGGTGAAGGATTCCCGCACCGATTTCGCCGATGCCCGACTCCCAGGTCTTGGCATCCAGGCCGGGGTCACCCATTTCGGGGAGCCGCTGGGGGACGAGGGCGAGTCGCCCGCCGAGGTCGATGGAGCCGGTCGAATCGCCGGTCGGAGCAGTGCCTCTTGCGATCCACCGCAGGAGCGTTGACTTTCCGGCGCCGTTCGGGCCGGTGAGGAGCAGGTGCTCGCCCGTGCGCACGTCGAGTGTGATGGGCGCGAGTCTGCCGGGAACGGTTGCGTTTCGAATCGCGACAGCGACGGAAGCGTTCGCCTCCCTGACTGGCGGCAGGTCCATTGAGAGGAGGTATTCGCGGGGCTTGCGGACCTCGCGCGACTCCAGGGCCTCCATCTTCCTGTCGTCGTTTCGGGTCCTGCGCGTCATCGTCTTCGAGGCTCGGTCTGCGAAGAACTTCCTCTGGAAGGGCGTTGCCTCTTTGAGTCGGATCCCACCCTTCTGAATGTCCTCGGCGGAACGCCGGTGCACGCGGATCGACTTCTTCTCCTCCTGCTGGGCGGCGTGAAGCTTGGCATGTCCGGCGCGTGCCTTCGCCTTGCGCTCGAGGTAGTCGGCGTAGCCTCCTGCGCAGCGGTGCACGCCCGCAAGCGGAGCCTGACCGGTCGCAGTGAGGAGCGCCTGCCAGGGCGCGGTGTCGAGGTCGAGGAGGACGGTCGCGGTCTCATCGATGAAGGCTCGATCGTGGCTCGCGAATAGGATCGGCCCCTCGAAGGCTTTGAGGAGGGCCGACAGGTACCGGGCCGCTTCGGCGTCGAGATGGTTCGTCGGCTCGTCGAGGACGAGGACGGAGGGCGAGGCGAGGAGGGTGGCGGCGAGTTCGAGTCGACCTCGCTGGCCGGGGGACAGGGTCGCAAGATCACGGGCTCGCCCGTTTTTTCCGGCGATGATGGAAAGGCCGAGACCGGCGAGGGTCGTTTCGATGCGAACGTCGAGGCTCCACGCCTCGGCAGCCTCCATGTGAACGAGGAGCTCGTCGAACTCACGGCTGAGGCGCCGTTCCTCGGCCGGGGACGGACCTGAGGCGAGCGCCGCGTTCACCTCCTCGAATCGTGCGGAGAGCGTGCGGATCGGCGCGGTCGCCGCATCGAGGCAGTCTCCGACGGTACCGGTCATCGCGTGGACGTCCGGGGCGCGTCGCAGGCCCGCGGCCCCGCCCTTGATTCCCGTGATCTCAGCGCTGCCGCGCCTGGGGACGAGGTCGCCGGTGACGAGAGAGAGGAGAGTCGACTTGCCGCAGCCGTTCGGCCCGATGAGACACGCGCGCTCCCCGTTGACGATGGAAAAGGACACGGCCTCGAGAAGGGGGTCAGCGGTGTAGGAGAAGGTGAGGTCAGTCAGGGTGATCGCGGGCACGGGTGCTCCTGGGTGCATCGATGCGGACGGGGAAGGTGTCGGACTGGGCCGAGGGGATTCACGCGATCATGCCGTCACGGTAGCACGCGTGCTCATCGAACCCAGCCTCGTGTCGAAGTGTCGGGGCTTCCGCTCGACGAGATCGGAGAGATCATGGCGAACCGTGGTGATCTTGAGGGTCTGCGCATCACCACGTCCAATCATCGCGAGCGCCTGTCTTGCGAGCGTGCACGGCTGGATGAGATGAGCGCAGCGTTCGACCGTATGAACACCTACTTTCAGGACTCCACGATGATCATCAACGTCCGCCGTATGCACATGCCCGTCATGACCATCGCATCCCTTCGCCGCATCCTTCTGTCTGACGCCGAAGAGGGCGAGTTATAGCAGGAAATCGGCCCACTCATGTCGAAAAGCGGAGTTCCCCATGCCCGACCATGACGAGGGGTCTCGGCGGGGCGGCTCAACATTCTTAGGCGCGTCCGGGATGATCCGCATGGAAACCTCCCCTGTCATTCACTCCAATCATGGGCCCAATGCGGTAATGGGAACGACGCAGACGCCGTCCGCTCGCTTGTAGCTGTATCGACCACCCGTGATCACGATGAGGGCAGCAGGTTCACCGTGTCGGTCATGGTCGATTTTGTCGGCCATGCGCAACAGGGAGGCAGCTGCTTCATCTGCAGCGTTCTCCCCCAGTTTGACCTCAATGCCAGCCCACGTACCGTCGGGAAGCTCGAGGACGATATCGATTTGCGCACCGGTCCGAGAGTCACGCCAAGATGAGAGCGCCGCTCCGAGCGGTTGTGAATAGACCCGAAGATCTCGGGCGACGAGTGATTCGAAGTGCAGTCCCGCCGCTTCGAGGTCTTTCGACAACTCGTCAACTCCCAGTCCGAGTGCCGATGCCCCGAGCGAAGGATCCACGAAGTGATTGACCGGTGTTGTGCGGAGTCGGGTTCGAGATCTCATGTGCGGCCGCCAGGCTGGAATCGCTTCGACCAGCATCAGTCTGTCCAAAGTGTCGAGGTAGTTGGACAGCGTTTCTGATGCGGCCGCTCCCCGTGGCCCTCCCCACATCGCGGGCTAGGGCCGTAAGGTTGAGCGGCGTCGCCGCGGATCGTCCCAGAGAGGTCAGGAGTCTTTCGATGTTGGCGGGATTCCTACGCAGTCCCATTCCAGGCACATCGACCTCGGCGACATTGCGAAGGTAGTCGCGCAACCAAGTTCGGGCTGCACGTTCAGTAGCGTCCAGAAGATCCGGCCAACCACCAATAACGATTCGTTCAAGCAGATTATGAATTGTCAGCCGCTCTGCCCGTCCACTCGGATCCTCACCAATCAGAAATCTCTTAAGGCTGATCTGTCCACTGGAGTGTCGTGTCTCGAACAGACTCATCGGCCGCATTCGGAGGCGCCCGATCCGGTCGGCCCCTGAGTGCATGCGTGCGTTGTCCCGTGGGCGCGCAGAGCCCGTCAGGATGTAGAGCCCCTTTCCTTCATGGTCATTCACGGCGCGACGCACGAGATTCCACAACTCTGGGACCTCCTGCCATTCATCGAAGACAATCGGCGGAGTCTCCATGAACAAAGGCTCGCAGCCACCTTCAGCGGACCTCCTGGTTTTTCACGCTCAGCTCGCGAGCGATCCTGCGCTGGTCCGTAGGAGCCATGAGATCCAGGAGACTGACCAGGCAGCCCATCGTCATGAACTCCGTTGCTACCCAGATGGGAACCTCGCTGTCGTAACCTTCAACGAAGTTAAGGACAAACTCCTGCGTGCCGAACTTAGCCGTGCGTCGCTGCTTGCCGTATTCTGCGGCAACAGAGCCCCGACCGAGTAGTGTTGTCTGCAGCAAACCCTGGGAACAACACTCAAATCAAGGCCGCTGTCCGAATACCTTGGTTACGGTTGATGATTGCTTGACATAGTCCGCCGCATCAGGAGCAATCATCTTGAAGACTTCCATTAGGCTCTCATGAATAATGTCCGGCTCCTGACTCGGTTTCTTCCACCGATCGAAAATCGGTTCATGGTGAGCAATCCGGTTTCTTACATCATTGATGTCGCCAATGATCATGTCGATAGTGGCACGGTCGGTTCGCAGTGGGTACGCGTGATGGAGATACGGAACCCATACGGTCTTCTCATGTGATGCAGAAGTTAGGTGTCTCCAAAAACCGAAGCTCAACTCTGCCATCACCTTCCCTGCTGTCGCCTTTGCACCACCACACTTCCGTATCGCGTCGTCAACGGCACGACGATTCCGATAGTTCACGTCGCTTCCGCGCTTGAGACCCGATCTATCCTTCTTGATCCTCCAGATCGGCATCACCGCCGGTGAATTAGGATCCAGCAACCAATGAACACCGCCTGACCAGCGTGTTCCTATAGCTGCGTCGTAGGCATTCCGCAGCGCGATTTCAAAGTGTGCGATGTCGTGCATGAGTGCTTGACCAAGAGCGACATTCCACTCATACAACGTCAATGCTCGGCTACAACGTCAATGCTCGGCTGTGGTCCCCTGCGCATAAGTCGAGGTACTTCTGAAATCGGGGAGTTCCCAGCCAAGCTTCGATCCAATCATCAGACACGGATTGGCCTCCAGAAGATTCAAAGCCCCGGCGACTTGGCCGAAGCCAGCGGTCCA
>ERZ772906.307-NODE-307-length-29900-cov-46.422952_pt1 | contig 29900 bp, 26 predicted proteins | sample MGYA00511338_ERZ772906 | MGnify/ENA primary metagenome ERZ772906 (study PRJEB29015, sample SAMEA2738076) | human oral metagenome | biome: human oral; feature: human-associated habitat; material: saliva | place: China | collected 2212 ... | reverse complement strand
GTCGGAAAATGTCTCCTTATTATGATCTATGCTGGTATTGAGTAATAAAAAAATATAGATAAATACTAGCTTCTTTTATATTCAGCATCACAAATTTAATAGCTAAAAAAAAGGTGTCCTTTAGGTCGGAAAATGTCCCTTAATAAGTCGGAAAATGTCTCCTTATTATGATCTATGCTGGTATTGAGTAATAAAAAAATATAGATAAATACTAGCTTCTTTTATATTCAGCATCACAAATTTAATAGCTAAAAAAAAGGTGTCCTTTAGGTCGGAAAATGTCCCTTAATAAGTCGGAAAATGTCTCCTTATTATGATCTATGCTGGTATTGAGTAATAAAAAAATATAGATAAATACTAGCTTCTTTTATATTCAGCATCACAAATTTAATAGCTAAAAAAAAGGTGTCCTTTAGGTCGGAAAATGTCCTCTCATGAACCAACAAAAAGGGTATCTGAAACTCCACAAAAAGGGTATTTGAACCAAAAAATAGTATTTATCTATTCAATAAATACAGATAAATACTGGATTCATTGATATCCAGCATTACAAATCTAATAGCTAAAAAAAAGGTGTCCTTTAAGTCGGAAAATGTCCCCTTATGGATCTAACTTAGCTAAAAAAAAGGTGTCCTATTAGATACTAGTTAGCATTCTATATAGTTTATAAATGCAGGTATTTACTGCATTTATAGATGATTCTAACACCTTAATATCCTGACTAAAAAAAAAGGTGTCCTTTAGGTCGGAAAATGTCCATTAATAAGTCGGAAAATGTCTCCTTATTATGATCTATGCTGGTATTGAGTAATAAAAAAATATAGATAAATACTAGCTTTCTTTGATATCCAGCATCATAAATTCAATAGCTAAAAAAAAGGTGTCCTTAACAAAAAAAAAGGTGTCCTTAACCTAAAAAAAAGGTGTCCTTAACAAAAAAAAAGGTGTCCTTAACCTAAAAAAAAGGTGTCCTTAACCTAAAAAAAAGGTGTCCTATACCACTTATAAACCCTTATAATTTCTAAGCTAGCAGGGTGCCTAAAAGAATAAAAGAGAATAAAAGATTATAAAAAGAAAAAAAATAAAAAATATTAATCCTACATAGTCTTATATTAAAATTTCAAAGCGTAATTATTTTTTTCTTTTCTTCAACTCTTTTATATATTAATCATCATTTAACAACATAGTTAAAATAGTGCATATATTTTTAGTCAACATATAACCATACAATAAAACATAAAGAAATATAATTTAATGGTCAAAAAAATCAAATAAAATAGCTTGTATTCGATTTTTATATTTTTCTAGTATTATTTACTATAAAAATAATAAAAAGAGCATACAGGTCAAATAAATGAATTTTATATTAGAATTGGATAATATATGTTATTTTGCAGAAAAAGGGGACCTATAGGTCGGAAAATGTCCCCTTATGGATCTAACTTAGCTAAAAAAAAGGTGTCCTATTAGATACTAGTTAGTATTCTATATAGTTTATAAATATAGGTATTTACTGCATTTATAGGTGATTCTAACACATTAATATTCTGGCTAAAAAAAAGGTGTCCTATTTTGCAGAAAAAGGGGACCTATAGGTCGGAAAATATCCTCTTATGAACCAACAAAAAGGGTACCTATGCTCCACACTTTGGGGTCCTATACCCCTTATAATTGCTAAGCTCGCATGGTGCCTAAAAGAATAAAAAAGAATAAAAGATTATAAAAAGAAAAAAATAAAAAATACTAATCCTACATAGTCTTATATTAAAATTTCAAAGCGTAATTATTTTTTTCTTTTCTTCAACTCTTTTATATATTGATCATCATTTAACAACATAGTTAAATAAGTAAATCAAAATTGTACATTTAAAAAAGGCACTATTATTATAGTGGCTTTTAATAATTTAAATTACATTTTTTTACATTAATAAAAATTATTTTAATACAAAATATTTGAATTAAAGAAAGCAGCTACTCATAGTTTATAGTAGCTGCTGTTATATTAATCTAAATAATATTGGTTTGAAATAGAATTTATCTTCCCATAGTTTTTCCTACACTTTTAATAAAGCTAGTTAATTGTGATTTCACTGCTTGCAAATCACGAGGCTTACGAAGTAAATTAGCTGCTTGATTAAGTCCTATTTTTTTTTGCTTTATAGAATCAGCGATTTCTTTTGTTAACTGTTGACCTAATTGAGGCTTATATTTTTTTATTACATCTTCCAATGAAGTACCTTTTTGAATCGCTGTCTTGAGTTCACTAGCAATTGTTTTTTCATCAGCTGGTACAGGTGATTTTAAATCTTTATCAAAATCAATCTTGAATTTTTGTAGTAATGTAGACTTTAATTCCTGTTCTACTTTTGGCAGCCTTTTTTGAATAATTTTAAAAATACGTTTATCTGTAAGTGTTTTATTATCATTATGAGCAATCTTATTTCTTAGTCTTATCATATTATTTAGATCAGGTTGATTTCGCAACTGGCTTAATTGCGTGTCATTGCTTTTAGTAATAACATTAATTCTTTCACCAATTGATCGCAATAACTCCTTATACCCTTTTAGATACATAGGATCAATTTGTTCTACCTGTTTGAAAGCCTTAATATGAGTTGATAATGTATCACACTCTTCTAATGCTTCTATCAACTCATTTTGTTCTCTCGATAATTTTGTTTGTTGTTTTGCCATAATACACTCTATTTATCTTCATAAATTAGAATAGATTTTTGATTGAATTTATATTTTATGTAGTTATGATCTGAGTCTAAAATATCCATATCTGTAATTTGGCATGGAATATGAAGATGACTTTCAAAATCATCAATCATATCATACCAATCTAACATATCTAGTTCTTCAGTAACTTCAGAATCTTCAACCATAAATTCCATATCCATATCTATAATTTCAGTATTATCAGCATAGTAACCAAATAAATAGGCCGATTTAAAACCATATTTTTTAAATAAAGGAGTAGTAATTTCTTTAATTTCGTTTAGTGTAATTTCTTTTTTTGTTGTAGTTACTCTTCCCATGTATATCATCCTCTCTTCTTATTAATAGTAAATGTATTATACCATGAAAAAACATTAATGCAAGTTAAAATAAATTATTTAGCATTAAAATAATTTATTTTGAAATATATTATTTTTCAGCCTTTTTTATATGTTTGCAAGTTGGATAATTAGTACATCCTATAAATTCACCATATGGGCCCTTCTTTTTAACCATAAATCCAGTATGACAAACTGGACAAGGTTCTTTTTTAAAGGTATTGCTACTTGTTTTAGCTTTATTTGGATTTACTACATATTTGCAAGAAGGAAAATTAGTACAGCCAATGAAATTACCAAATTTACCTTTTTTGGTAATTAATACACCTTTATTACATTCAGGACAAGGTGTTACATCAGGTGACCCATCTGTTTTTATATGACATAAAAATTTACATTCATTATTAGAACAAGCATAAAAATCATGATTAGTTTTAGTTGAATGTTTTTTATGTAAGTATCCTGTATGACAAATAGGGCATCCATAGGTACGATCCATTAAAGCTTCTATAGCTTGCGTTATAGAGTCAGGATTATTGATAATATCTGTAATTAATGATTTAGTATCATTAATTACTAGAAGTGGATCTAGATTATTTAATTCTATGTCGGAAAGTTGTAATTCAATATTTGCTGTAAAAATAGGGGATTTTATACAATCTGGCAAAGCCATTACTAAATTACTACCTTTATTAGTAATTCGTAGATAGTTACCTTCTTTATAAATCAACTCTGCTTGGAGTAGTTCGTCAATAATAGTAGATCTAGTAGAAGGTGTGCCAATACCTTTAATATCTTTAAGTTTTTCTAATTCACTTACAGTAGCATCTTTAGTATAGGTATCTATATGATTCATTGCATGAATTAAAGTACCTTCTGTAAATAACTGAGGTGCTGCTGTCATACATTTAACTATCTTTATAGTATCAAGTTTATAGGATGAAGTATTAAAGATTTGAACAGGGTGTTTAGCACATGATTCTATATCAGAATCTTCACTGTCTTTATAAAATTTAGAATATCCATCTTGTAAAAGCTCTCGAGTTTTACATTTTAAAATATACTCTGTAGTATCTACACTTAAATCAATTTCTTTTTTTATTTCTTGATAAGGTAGTTGATACATTGCTGCTATATATCGTTTACAAATTGCAGCGTATACCAATTTTTCAGACTCTGACAATAACTGGTATTCTTCATCAGTCATAACAGATAGAGTTGGAACAATAGCATGATGAGCTGTTACTTTATTTGTATTGAATATAGGAGAATTTGTAGTAAATTCATTTATTGTACAGCAGTTAGAACCAATAACATAAGATTTTTCTAATAGCTTTTCTATAATAGGAAAAGCTATTTCTTTTTGTGCCTCTGGTAAGTGTTTAGAATCTGATCGAGGGAATGAAGTATAACCTTTTTCATATAATAATTGTGCTGCTTCTAATGTAGTAGAAGGGGATAAAGCATGCAGCTTATTCATTTCTATTTGTAATGTATCTAGAGAATACAAATCATTGATTGTTTTCTCTATCATTTCTTCTTTAATAGAAGAAACCTCTACATATTTTCCTTGTAATTCTTGCTGGATAGATTGAGCAATAGACTCATCAGTAATAGGTGTTTCCCTTTCTAGTACAACGGTTTGTGATCCATTAGATGTACGGATAGTTGATTGGATTACATAATAAGGTGTAGGAAAATGCAAATCATGTTGTAGACAAGTTTTAAAGATTAGAGCTAGAGTAGGGGATTTCACTCGTCCTACTGGTAATGTTGTAGTAGTACCGACACTCTGGCCAATCTTAGTAAAAAATCGTGTTAAATTAATACCAATTAACCAATCAATACTTTTCATAGTATTACCAGCTGTAAATAGTGAGTTAAATGCAGAATTATCCTGTATTTTCTTTAGAGCAGTAGTAATAGATATATTATCAAGAGCATTTAATAATAAACGCTTTACAGCTCCTGTATAGTTTGCATTTTGAATAATCTCATCAACTAATAATTGACCTTCTCTATCTGGATCGCCTACATGATAGATACAATCAGCTTTATTAATTTCACGAAGGATAGATTCATAATGTAATTGATGTTGTTTTAATACTCTTTTTTGAATTGGTTCTGGGAAGATAGGTAGTGCTTTTAAATCCCAATGTTTATAGGCAGGATTATAGTGTTCTGGCTGAAATAAAGCTAAAAGATGACCTCTACACCAACTAATACAGTTACCTTGATCATTATAATAAAATCCCTTGCCTTTAATTGCATAGGTATCATTGTGACTATTAAAATAGGATGCTAATACATCAGCAACACTTTTCTTCTCGGTAATATACAAATGCATAAAATACCTCTCGATAAATATTATTTTTTATAAAAGAAGATATTAGAGTTAGTTTTTTTGTTTTTCTCTGGTTCAGTATTTGCATTTGGATAATATACAACCACATTTTTCTTAGGGATAGATAGAGCTGGCTTTTTAGGTATAGAAGGGAGCAGAGGGGATTGATTAACTAACGTAGCATAGTCATTAGATACACTACTTACATAATTAGTTGTTTCCTCAAATGGTGGAATACCATTATAGGCTTGTACGTTACCTAAACCAGCATTATAAGAAGCTAATGCAAGTCTGACATTTCCGTTATTTGCTTGTAACATTTGATATAAATATCTTGCAGATCCATCTAAATTACTAGCAGGATCATTAGGATTGACACCTAATTCTGATGCTGTTTCTGGCATGAGTTGTCCATATCCAACCGCACCAGCAGAAGATACTGCATTATTATTAAATGAACTTTCGTTTCTAACTAAAGAAGCTAATAATAAAGGATCAACATGATTTTTAATAGCTGCTTTATGAATCATTGTAGATAAAATAGGATCTGCAGAAGGATTTACCTTTTGAATAAGTTGATACACTTTGTCATTCGCAAATGTAGATCCTCCAATTAATGTTAATGCTACTGTAGTAATAAATAATTTAGATTTCAATTCCATTGTTTTTTCTCTCTCTTGGTTTCTTTTTAGTATCATCCATAAATCGCATATTGCTACTCAATATATCCTTACTATTAGAAGGAGATAATTTACTTAATAATCGACTAAATTTATTTAAGCGATTAGCAATAGAAGCCGATTTATTAATTACCATTGTATGTTTTGATTCGCCAACTGCTATAGGTCTAGCATTAGGTCCAGATGATTGCTTATTAGAAGTAACAGGTTTAGATTTAATGATTCTATACTTCATTTTGTTATATACTTCATATTCTTTACGAAGTTGTTGTAAATGGTTATAACGCTGCACTTGTTTAGATTCATATTCTTTAGCTAATGATTTAGCTAATTCTTGATATTTATCTTGTAAATAAGGCTCTCTTATCTTATTTACAACCTGCGTATGTGTTTGCAATTCCCTAGTAAGCATAGCTGATTTTTCAAACTTTACATTAGCTTCCTTCGTCATACCAGCAGCCTTATATTCTTGATACTGTTTAAATGCTAAGGATTGTTTTTCTTTTATTGCGTGAATTTTATTTAATTTTTTACGATACTCACCTTTAGTTCGAGTATTAATAATTGAGTCTAGCATGCTCTCTTTTGTATACGAAACATGTTTAAATTTATTATATTCAACTTCTAATGTTTTGATTTGATGTAATAATTCTTGCTGTTTAGTATTGATTTCTTTAATTATATCTAGTTTAGATATTCTAACTTTAATCTCTTTAGGAAGAGATTGTTCTTGTTGTTTACGATGTTGGATGTCTTTAAGAATAGCAGTATATTTCATAACTGCTAATTTTTCTTTTAAGGCTGGATCAGATTCTAATTCTAAAATCAATTTAGCTTCATCATAGTATCCATTATCTACATATTTTTTAAACGTAACAATTTTATCTTTGTTTTTATAGATTGTACTAACATCAATACGTTCTTGTGCTGGTCTTTTTAGTAGTTCAGCTTTTTCTAATTGACCAGATTCTATTGCTTTTTCATATTGCTTTTTAATAGTATCAGAAGAAATTTCTTTATTAATATTTTTATCTTTATAAGCTTGATTTATTATCTCTTCCCATTCTTTACGTAAAGAAAGAAGAGTTTCTTTTTGTACCCAAATTCTATTTTTTTTATAACCACCAGAAAATGTTCCATCTTTTTTTATAGAAGATCGTTTGAAATATTCTTCCCTTGATGGTTCTTTTCTATTTCTATCTATCTCACGTTCACTAAACATAATATGAGCATGAATATTAGTTTCAGAAGGTGATAATGTAGCTGCTTTAGAATGTATCACTAGTGTATAAGGATGATTAGCAAAATGAGTATTACAATATTGCTTCATCAATTCAATATTCTCTTGTTCTGTTAATTCATTAGGTAAAGCAAGCTTAATCTCTCTAAATGGTCTACTTTTAATATTGGTATCATTTAAATCAGATTCATTCCAAAAGTCTTTAGCATCCTCAGCCCAGCTTGGTATATTGTTAGATTCTTGGAATATTAAATCTTCTCGTTCAACTCCGTTAGATATAAATTGATATTTACCATTTCTAGTTAAATAATCATGTTTAGACATAGAATGAGCAGCTTTACCTACTTGCATATTGTAATAGTAGGTTGCCATAAGATTATCCTTTTTACTATAACCGTAGGTTATCTAATTTTTAAGCCTATTATAAGGCTTAAAACCCATTTTTTCTATTGAATAATAGAAATGTGTAAATGGGCATTATCATGTTTTTTTTATTCGGCTTCGCCTCATTTTTTTTGTTTGGGTAATTTATTACTCGTGCTTAACAACGATATAAATAGTATATCACAAATTTTACATATAGTTGAACAATGTTTTAACTTGCTGTAGAATATATTTATATTTTGAGAACTATAGTATATAAAGAGAGGAACTAATGAAATCATTAAAAGAAGAATTTGAAAGCGAACCAAAGTCTTTTGCCTTGATTTATCTAGATATTACTAAATCTAGAAATGTATGGCGATTGATAGCTAGTATAGCCATATTAGCTAATTTAATTCTTGTGATCGTTAACGTATATACATTAACTAGTGTTAAATATATACCTTACATTGTATCTGTTAATGATACAGGAGAATTTAAAGGAATTGGTGTTCTTAATAAAATTGATTATGAACCTAAAGAAGGTGAAATTAAATATTTTATTAAAGAATACATTAAAGACTATGCTTCAGTACCTATTGATAAGGTTATTGCATCTCAAAACTTAGAAGAGTTGCAATATTTTAGTACTGACAATGCAATAAGTAAACTTACTACTGAAAAATATGCTGATAAGTTAAAAAATAAAATTGGTAAAGTAAGTACTGCTGTTGAAATTATTTCTATTAATAAACAAGCTGGTGCAGACAATGTATTTATTGCTCGCTGGCGTGAAAAAACCTTTGATAATCAAACAAAAAAAGAAACTGTAAAGGTATACTCTGGTACATTTTCTGTTATTGTCGATTCTAAAGGTCAAACTACGGAAGAGGAAGTATTACATAATCCTTTAGGTATATTTATTAATGATTTTTCCATTTCAGAAGAACAATAGTTGAGAGAAAGAGAGAGAATTATGAGAAAGAAGTATTTAAAATATTTGTGTTTTGCAGCTGTATCAACAATTTTATTAGCTAATACACCTAATGTATTAGCAGAAGATGGAACAGTATTTTATCCTAAAGAATCTAAAGGAATTCAACATATTTATGATTATAGTGACTCTACTCAAGTAGAAATTTTAGTTAAACCATTATACATAACTGATATTGCACTTCATGAAGGTGAAGAAATTACATCTATTACAGCTGGTGATACTTCTCGTTTTATGGTTGATACCGATATTGTAAATGATGTTCCGCATGTATATGTAAAAGCAACACAATATGGTATTCAAACAAACATGGTAATTAATACAAATGCTAGATCATATCGTTTTTTAGTTACATCTTCTGATGAAGCTGAATATTATGTTTCTTTTAACTATCCTGATACAGTTCCTGATTCTGTAAAAGCTGTAAAAGCAGCCACAGATAGAGAATTAAAAGAAATTAAAGCTATTCGACAAGCTGAAGAAAAAGCTAGATTAGCTAATGCTAACTACAAAGTAAAACAAAATCATAAAGTATATGATTTTGAAGTACCACAATTTATGTTTGATGATGGTACAAAAACATATATCAAAATTAGAAAAGAAAACAAAAACAACTTACCAACTATTTATTATTATGATAGTCGTATCCCTAAAGATAAATTACAGTTGGTAAATTACAGAATTAAAGGTGAATTTTTTGAAATCGATAGAGTCGCTCAATCTTGGAAGATTGTATATCAACAAGATGCCTACTTAGTAGTTGAACGTAATAACAAAGCGAAAATTGCAAAAAAATCGTCTATTAATTTACAACAAGGTAACACACATGAAGCGTTAGAATATATTGCTAATAAAAATTTAAACTACCCTAATAAAGTCGTTTTATTAGACCAAAAAGAGTCTTTAACAAGTGTTGAAAAAGAAAGACTCAATGAAATTAATACTATTGTTGATAAAAAAGTAGATGAATCCGTTAGCATTAAACTACAAGATAAAGAAGTTGTAATTGATAGTTCTGGAACAGGATCTGGCCAATCTAATGTAAGTGCTGATCAAGAGCTACAAAATGCACTAGCAGATATTCAAAATCAACGTAGCCAAGCTACATTAACAATGTAATAGGGGGCAATATGGATAATAGAGATAATCGTGAAAAAGTTGAATTTCCTAATCATCAACAAATCAATGATGAACAAGATTTTGTTGAAAGCAAATCATTTTTCTCTAAAAAAGCCTTCATTGTAGTTTTATTTGTTATTGCTGCAGTTATTTTCTACAGCATAATAAGTGCTGTATTAGGCCCATCTAAGTCAGATAACTCTGATAATAAGCCAAAACAAACAGTCACTGATATTAAAGAAAAAACAAATAAAAATAATAAAACGGATAGCTATAATGATGACCATGACCATAATCATAACGCTAAACAAGATGTTGTTACACCACCAGTAGAAACACCATCAGGACCTACACCAGAAGATCTTGAAAGAGCTGCAGCAGAAAAAGAGCGACAAGCTGAAGCAAAAGCAGCAGCAGCGGCTGCTGCCGCTGCTGAGGCTGCTGCTGCTCAATCTAATATTAAGTTTTCTATTAACTCTAATAAAACAACATCCACAGATCAACGGATTAATGATAGGTATAACAATAATAAAGGTTATATTCAAGTCATCCAATAGAGAGAAGAGAGAGATTTTATGAATAAGAAAATTGCTAAATATTTAACAGTAACTATGATGGCAGCTAGCTATGCTGTGTTACCTCAAATTTCAAGTACCGATGTGATGGCCGCCACTACTTCAGAACGTGTAAATTACGCTCCTGTAGATAATATTTTACAAGCTGGTACAGTTATTCCAGCAACATTATTAACAAGCGTTACAAGTGACAATTTAGAAGCTGATGTCATTGCACAAGTAAGACAGGATGTTTATGATTCTATAACTGGTACAAATATTCTAGTACCAGCTGGTACTCGTTTAATTGGTAAACCAACAGGTTATAGTGGTAATCGTATTAATATAGCCTACTATCGAATGATTTTACCTAATGGTGAAAGTATTAAAATGCCAGACTTCTCTGCTGTTTCTGGTACTGGTTATGCTGGTATGAAGGATAAACATTCTAATCATTCTTGGAAGCGTTTCCAAAACTCTATTTTATCGGCTACATTAGGTGTAGGTATGATTGCTGCTACTTCTAAACATACAAATAATGCTGGTGATCGTTCTTTTGGGGAAGAAGCAAAAACAGCAGCAGCTTCTGAACTTATTCAAAGCTTACAAAATAACTTAAAAGAAAAAGATAATGGTTCTAATATTAAATCTACAACAACAATTCGTATAGGGTATCAATTTAACGTATTACTTAATGCTGACTTAAAAATTAGACCATATGAAAGCTTATAATCATGAGAATGCTTAAATACTTTATAGGATTAGAACTTTTTGGTATCTATTTATCAGCTATATTCTTTAAAAGTAGACTGGAAGGGATAGGAGCGACTATCCCTGATGGTTATATATTAGAGATTGGAAGTATCAAACTATATAACGTATTTATCTTTTTACAAATTCTTATGGATTTGTTTGATGAACCAACTAAACAAACAAAAATATTCATATTAAAAAGCTTACTACCGTTTATTATTATAACGGTAGTTGCTTTATATCTATGTTTTGTTTTGGGAAGAAAAGACACTTCACAAGGATCTGCAGAGTTAGCAAATATTGATGATTTAAGGAAGTTGTATCTTTTTAAACGCACTAGTACATCGCCAATTATCGGTGTGTATGAGCCCACATGGTTAAAATCAATCTATTCTTTGATTTGTAACTTTGATAAATATAGGGCTTTACAAGTTAAGCCTCCAGCTTACAGGGTACAATTATTGCACCAATTTATTACATTCTTACGTAGAATTGGTATGCGTATGATTATTTATGGTAAAGCTGTAACACATTACTTAATTGTTGGTTCTACTGGTGCTGGTAAAGGTGTAGGTATTATCAATCCAACATTATTAGATGGCTGGAGAGAATCTTGCCTTGTAACTGACTTAAAAGGGGAATTATGGGATAAGACTTCTAAATATAGAAAAGATGTATTAGGCCACAAAGTAATGAAATTTGAGCCAGCTGGACTTGATCAGCATAGTGTTCGGTGGAATCCTATATCAGAAGTGCGATGGGGTACATCAAATGAAAGTAAAGATGTGGCTAATTTGGCAGCAACATTAATTCCTGATCCACAAGCAGGGGAGCCATTCTGGTCTGAATCTGCAAGAAGATTTTTAATTGCTGTAATTATCTATCTAAAATACCATCATTTGAAAGAAACACCATATCATGAAACTACATTAAAAGATGTTGTGTCCTTTTTATCTGGATCAGCTGTTAAAAATAAAAAAACAGGTGAAGTAAGTGGTGTATCATTACAAAATACACTTAAACAGATTTTAAAACATGAAAAAATGTTACCTGTAAATATGCCTGTATATAGTAATGGTAAATATACGATGCAATCTATAGGTATGAAAGAAATGGAGTATATCTCGCCAGAAGTTGCAACGAATAAGTTTTATCCTGATATGCATCCTGCAGTCCTGACTACATTCTTAGAATACTCTACCATTACTGAAAATACGTTTTCTGGTATTTTAACAAGTATTACAACACCTTTAAGCCCATATACGGAGCCTATACTAGCTAAAAATACATCAACGTGTGATTTTCATGTTACAGATTTAATGAGAGCTGATAGTCCTGTTACTCTATATATTGTATTACCTATAGAAGATCAGAAACGATTAGCACCTTTATTCAACTTGTTAATTGATATGACAATGAAAAAACTAACATCGGATGGTGTAGATGCTAATACATATCCTTTATTGCTGTTACTAGATGAGTGTGCCAATTTTGGTAAAATTGATTCTTTACAACGTACTATTACAGCTGCACGAGGATATAAAATACAGGTTATGATGATTTTCCAATCTCTTAAAGATCCTGATAGGGTATATGGAAAAGAAAATTCAATTATTAATAACTGTACAGTTAAGATATTCTTAAAGGCAAGTGATCTCAAAGAGAAAGAATATATTTCTAAGCAAATTGGTGACACTACAATTAGACAACATAATAAGAGTTATAATGGATTCTTTTTCTGGAACCATATGACAGAATCATCAATTAAAAGGGCTCTTATAAATCCTACAGAGGTTGGATTATTAAAACAGTCAGTGATTTTGATTGATGAAGAAAAGCCAATTATAACACCCTATCATTATTACTATTACGATGAGATGTTCACTAACAGAGAGGGGAAAGCTGATACATCAAGCCGTTTTACTGATGACTTTACAAACTGTATTAAAGCTTATGAAGAAACACATCCAGCATCAAAAGAAGTTGTTTCTGATAGTGCCGAAGAACTAGGAATCACAGAATTTGTAGAATCGATTATTTCACAAGATTCTATTATAGGTATTCAAGAATTTATCAATAATACTGATGATTTAGATCTAGATGATGTACAGTTAATCTATAGCACATATGTAGATTCTGAACTCATGGAAACAATCACGTTATTTGTCTTTGTTGATTACATTAATAGTATTTTGAGTAAAGAACATAAAGAACTAATCCACTTAGACGATACTGTCATAGATACTGATGATGAAACAGAGGCTTTTGATGATGATAGTTCACACAATGATGGTTTTTTTGATTTAAACTTAGATGAAATTAGAAAAGAGTATGAAGCTACATTACATAAAGGCCGATAAATCATCTTCATGTAAGTCTAGTGAAAGATAGGTATGATACATATTATATATCCAATCGTATAAGAAAGGTGTTTACTATGGCAAAGAAAAAAACAGTAGAAGAATTACTGCGTGAACAACAATTATTTGAAGAACAATGGGAACGTTTAGAAAAACGTAAACGTGCTCTTGAAATGAAAAAAAAGAAAATGTTTAGACAAACATTAACTGCTGCACAAGATTTATTTTTAGATTATGGGTTAGATCTTAAAGATCTATTTTTAACTGTTGGTGTAGCCTCTTATATTAAAGAGCAAATTGAAGCAGGTCATATTAGCATTGAGTCATTAACTGAAAATGGTAATGCTATTATTGCTGCGAAAGTAAAAACAGTTGAATCAGTAAATAACGGAGAACAACAAGAAGGATAATTATGGCTATTTCTTCATTAGTTACTACTTTCCTAGGGCCTGATATTTTACCTTATTTTGATGATCCAGATATTGTAGAAATATATACTAATAAAGGTTACTACTGGGCTGAATCATTTGAAAAAGGACGATACAACACAGGTATACCTATAGCAGATCATACTATTGTTGATGTTATAAAAGCGGTATCTGGTGAAGTAGGGCTTGTAATAGATAGCTATTTACAAGCTAACTACCAACCACTAAATTGCCGATTTCAAGGTCAATTTGATAAGAGTATTACCGATGAACCTACATTTGTATTTCGTAAGCGTGCTAAAAAAATTATCACTATACAAGAATACTTAGATCAGGGCCGCCTTAGTCAGACACAATATGAGTTTTTAATACAAGCAATTTTAGATAGAAAAAATATTGTTATTGCTGGCGGCACAGGTTCTGGTAAAACTACATTTGCACAAGCGGTACTTTTAGAAATTACAAGATTATGTCCACACCATAGATTAGGTATATTAGAAGATACACCTGAAATTCAAGTTCGTTCTAATGACAGCTTTTTTTTACATACATTTGATGGTAATAAGTTGCAAGATGAAATTACCATGCGTGATTTACTAAAAGTATCACTTCGTATGTCTCCAGATCGTATTGTTATTGGTGAGGTTCGTGATGCATCTGCATTAGATGTTATGAAAGCTTGGAACACTGGTCATAATGGCGGGATTTGTACTGTTCATGCTACATCCCCAGAATTAACATTAGATCGACTAGAAGAATTGATTATTGAAGAGTATCAATCAGGTAGCTTTAAAAAGTTAATTGGTAATTCTGTAGATATAGTAGTATTTTTAGATAAAATTGGTGAAATTAATCGTTCTATTCAATCCATCATATCAGTGCATGGGTATGATGAAAAAGAGAGAGAATATCGTATAGTTGAAGAAGTTTAAGAGCATAGGAGTATATGTCATGAAAGTATTTAAAAATGTAAAACATATGGTAGCTATTCAAGCTGTTATATTAATGGAGTTAATTTCTAATTTTGCTTTTGCAGCTAGTGGCGGATTAAACAACTGGACATTAGGTAAAAAACTTAATGAATTAGGCGAATTCTTTATTTCTGATATTTTAGCTCCTATTGGTGTCATAGTTGTTATTGCTGCTGGTATTATGTTAGCTCGTGGTAATTCTGGCCAAGGTGTTGGGACTGCTATTAAAGCTATTGCTGGTTTAACATTAGCAGCTGCAGCAAGTGGTATTGCATACTGGATTATTGGTAAATAATATGTCAAATAATGAATTATTATCGTCAAAAGTTCACCGTTCACTCACTACAGAAATGAAGTGGGGCGGTTTACCTCGTAATATATTCTTATCATTTTGTGCGATTACCTGTTTTCTAATTCTAGTCGCAGTATTATTAAAGATTAGAATTGGTTTTATCGTATTAATTAGTGGATTAATGTATCTATGGGGAAAATGGATGACAGATCAAGATCCTCAATATTTTAAAATCATCTTTCATGCGATAAAAAATAATAAAGGTGTATATAAATCAGAATAAATTATTTAACACTAAAATAATTTAAAATAGTGTTATTTTATATCAAAGAGAGAGATATATTTAATGAGTGAAATAATAGAAACAGCTAGTACTAAGAATAACACCTATATGAAGGACTATATACCATGGTTTCATATTGAAGATAACTCTGTAGTGGTCAACACAAATGGATCCTATCAGATTTCATTTGTATTTTCTGGGATGGACTTCACTACAAAAACAGAATCAGATATAGAGATGTTTGTAAATGGGGTTAATATTGCTTTAAAGCAATTACCAGAAGGATATATTGCTTACTTTGAACTACAACGTAACATTATCCATGAGTATAACCCTGCACAATTTAATGACAGCTTATTAAACTATATTGAACAACAACGTGAACAGTATTTTAATACTCGTAATTTCTATGAATCAAAATCATACTTAACACTAGTCTATAAACCTGAAACAGATAATATAAGTGAACTTATGAGTTTGATTGAAGGTATTGATAATACTGGTATTCATGATTTTATTAATGTAATTACAAATAAAAAAAATCCTGATATTGATCAGGAACGAATTACATTACTTAAACATCAAGTAGAGAGTAAAGCAGAATTAGTAGCTAAAGATGGTCAAGCAGTAGCTCAATTATTAGCCACTTATTTTGCTGATATTAGGGTACTAACAATTGATGAAACACTGACCTATCTACATTCACAAGTTAGTCCTATCCAACAAGAAATAAAAGGAAATTATAGAGATTTCTTATCTTATTACTTAACTGATAGTAGTTTTATTGGTGGTAAAGTTCCATCATTAGGCGACTATTATGTAGGTATTATTTCGATTATAGATTTCCCTGTATCAACATATCCATTTATGTTAAGTGGTTTAAATAACTTGAAAAGTGAATTTAGATATTGTACTCGATTCATACCACTAACAAAAGAAAAAGCTATTGCACAGCTACAAAGTAAAAGTAGAAAATACGTACAACAAGCTAAAAGTGCAGCAGCGTTTATTCTTGATTATTTTCGTACTACTAGCTCTGCTGATATAGATACATTCAGCTTGGCAAATGCCAATGATGTTGATGCAGCCTATCATAAGATTGCATCTGATCAGGTATCTTTTGGCCACTTTACAGGAACTCTTGTATTCTACAATAAAGATAAAAAAGTATTAGAAAAAGATATTCAAAAAACACTTACTATTATTACTAATACAGGCTTTATTGGTCGAAAAGAATATACAAATATTGAAAATGCCTTTTTTTCTACCATTACAGGCTGTTACCAGTACAATATTAGAAGCTATCTAATGAAAAGCACTAATTTTATCCACAATTCACCATTATCTTTTAAATGGTCTGGCGAAAAAGAGAATAAATTTTTCAAAGAAAAAGGATATAAAAATTATCAAGCTTTATATCAAGGTATTTCGTCAGGTAGTGTTCCGTTTTACTTGAATTTACATCAAAAAGATATTGCTCATACTTTAATTACAGGTGCTACAGGTGCTGGTAAATCTGTCTTGCTTAATACGATAGTAGCTAATTTCTTTAAATATGATAACTCTAAAGTCTTTGTATTTGATAAATCTGCAAGCTGTAGAGTGTTATGTAAAGCTATTGGTGGCAATTTCTATAACCTTATGGTAGATACAGAAGCACTTAATTTCCAACCACTCGCTAACATTACTGATGATCCAACAAATCGTACAGAGTTAGATTGGGCTTTTGATTGGATTAAAGACTTTATTAATCAAGATGGTGAGCCTTTAACACCAGCACAAAGAACTACTCTGTATAATGGTTTAAAAACTGTAGCTCACTTACCACAAGAAGAGAGAACTATTACTGCCTTAAAAACTGTAGTGAATGACTATGATATTAGAGAACGATTAACCCCTCTTACTAAAGATGGTAACTATGGTAACTTATTCGATAATACAAAAGATAAATTTGGCACAGGATCCTTCCAAGTCTTTGAAATGGAAGAACTGATGCAGCGGAAAGATATCGTGGCTACAACACTTGCCTATATGTTCCATAAAATTGAGCAACAACTTACAGGACAAGGACCAGCATTAATTGTATTAGACGAATGTTGGCTATTCCTAGATCACCCTATTTTTAAGGAAAAAATCCGTTCATTTATTAAAGATTTACGTAAAAAGAATGCAGCGGTTGTATTGGCTACACAAAACTTAACAGACCTAAAAGAAGATATTAAGCCTGTTATTCAAGAAAACGTATTCACTAAAATTTATTTACCTAATCATAATGCAACAAACCCAACAATCAAATCCTTATATATTGATTTTGGCTTAAATGAAATTGAAATTGAACAACTTAAAGAGATGAAACCAAAACAAGACTATTTCTACTATTGTAATGATGGTAAATCTATCTTTAGACTTGATTTACAGCCAATTGAGTTAATGTTTTATGGTGCTACATCTAAAGAGGATCAGCTAAAAGTAGAATCTTTAAAGCATTTATCACAAGAAGAATTCATTAATGAATGGATTGAATATAAAAGTAATACAATACGACCATAAGGAGAGGGATGCCGTATGAAGTTTGAGAGAATTATAAACGCTTTTACAACTCTATCCAAAACCAAAAAAATTGGTGTTATAGGGTTAGCTATAACCCTTTTAACAACATCAACAAGTACAGCTTACATTGTACATGATCCAGTTAATGCAGCTAAATTAATGCAACAAATTAAGCAATATAGAGAGATGATTGCACAACAAAAAGCATTACTTAGTATGAAAGCAATGGAAATACTTGGACTAGATCAAAAGGTAATTGAACCTATTAATAAAGAAGTTGATAAAGCAAATAAAAAGATAGCAGAACAATTCGATAAATTAAATACATTACTTTCTGGAAAACGAGACGGTAAAGAAGTATCTGCTAAAGAAGCATTACAAACTGAATTAGTCGATTTATCTGCATCTGGTAAGGATCCAAAAGATATTACCGATAAAGAGTTTGTAGATGCTTATAATTCAAATTTAAGTAAACTACAAGTAGTAAACACACAATTAATTGATCAAATTACAAAAGTAGAAGCGTTACAACGTGAACAAGAAACTCGTGTACAAAAATTAATGCAATTAGCTCAACAGTATCAAAATAATACGAATGCAAGTATTCAAATTAACAATCAGTTAAAACAAGAGCAACTAGTCGCTCAAAATTTAAATACACGAGTTGAAGGTTTAAAAGTAAAGCAAAATGCTATAAAAAGTGAAATAGAACGTATAAATAACACTAATGCTAAGGTTCTGAGTCAAAAAATATATAGTCAATTTGATGAAATGCATAAAAATGCTGTAGAAAAAGTAGAAAGTAGTCAATAGGTGATGCTATGAAATATAAATTATTAATTGCTATCATTATTATTGCCTCTATTTCAGGTCTTGTATTCGCTGAAGATGGAACCACGGCCTCATCAATTAATGGCATTAAAATGTCAGATAGTGGGTATCTTAATGCATTTATCAATGAATTAATTAAAATCTGTACCGCAGGTATTAATCGATTAAAACCATATGTATTAGGCTTAATGGCCTCAATACTAATGTGGGATATCATTACTAAATGGGATATATATTGGGGAAAACAGGATTATTCTGAATTTTTACCATTACTAGCAAAAGCGACTTTTTTTGTTCTATTAGTTGAATCATGGGCAACAATATTAGATTTATTATTTGACTTTGGGAATCAAATAGGTGTAACAGCATCAGATGCTGGTAAAACAGGTGCTGTATTTGCTAATGAGGCTGTTACACCTTCTACTATAATAAAAGAAGGTGTTGCTAACGCAAGTGCAATATGGAAATTCATATTTGATCCTAGTGGGAATTTAATAGTTGAATCTGTAAAAGCAATGGAACAAATCTCCTCTGGTCAATTTTGGTCTTGGTTTGGTTTAGGTATTATAGTACTGCTCTTATTTTGTTTTATTGCTTTTAGCTATATGTATACGATTGCAGAATTCTATGTTATAGGCACAATCGCAGTAGTCTTATTACCATTTGGTTTATTTGAGCGAACTAAAGCAGTAATAGATAAATTATTAAACTTTTTCTTCATTTCTGTTATAAAGTTAGCTTTATTTGTCTTTTTAATAACCATCATTAATCCATTAATTAATGATATGTACAAGAATTTCCAAAATAAACTGACAGATACTGGTTTAGTTCAACCCATATTGCTCTATGCAGTTATCTCATTAGGTGCTTTAGCTTATTTAATCTTTAAAGTGCCTGCATTTGCAGCCGCCTTATTTAATGGTGCTATTAATTCACCACCTAATATAGCGAGAGGGATTAAAGATACTGCTATGACAGTAGTCCAAGCAGTCTTAGCCGTTAAAACTGTTGGTGCCTCACAAGCAGCAGCTGCTTCATCTGCTAAAACCGCTGAAACAGTAGGTAATATTGAAAAAACAGTGAATAGTATGGATGCAAGTATGAAAGCTAATCAAAGCTCTCGTGCTGTTGAACAAATGGAAGCTACATCTAGTGGCTCATCTAGAAATGGTAACACGAGTGCAGATAGTAGTAATAGCAGTATTTCTAATAATACTACAGCTCCTACAGAAACTTCTAAAGATTCGAATAGTATCGAAACTAGTAGAGCTAAACATGCACATCAGTCAACGGATAAAAATGATAGTGGTAGCAGTAGAACTAGTGAAACATCATCTAACACAAATCTAACAGAAAGTACATATTCAAATGGTGGTACTAGCTCCAGTGGATATTATGATTCTACTTCTTATGAATCTTTACAAGAGAATCATAATAATAATATGAGAAACCTAGAAGATACTTCAAATGGATCTTCTAGAGATAATCAAATATCTAGACCAACAACTACTCCTCAGCATCTAGGTCAAAACGCCGCTGCTAATACAGATGATATAAAGACTTCAGAATCTGTAAGTCAACAAGAATCTTCTAATCGAATTAATCAAGCACGAAAAAACGCTTCTAAAGATAATGATTAGTAAGGGGGGAATATAATGAAATACAAATTATTCATTCCCCTACTATTACTGTTCGTATTGTTCATTCCATTTACATCTAATGCTTTAGAAAATTTACCACATAACTCAAAAGGTTGGTATGGTGGGCCTGTTACAAGCCCATTTGGCTATCGTATACATCCAATTTGGGGTACTACTATATTCCATGAAGGGATTGATTTAGGTCTACCAGAAGGAACACCAGCCCCAGCTGCAGCAGATGGTGAAATTACACATTCTGGCTGGATGGGTGGATATGGAAACACTGTACAAATAAGAATGGCTAATGGTCAAACCTTAAGATATGGTCACATGTCTGAAGTCTATACATATGTTGGCCAAAAAGTAAAAAAAGGGGATGTAGTTGGTCTTGTCGGTAGTACAGGTAACTCAACAGGCCCTCATTTACATATTGAATTAAGAAATGATTATGATGTATTAGATCCAGAAGCTTTTTATATTGCAGCAGGATGGACTTTTGATGGTACAGCTTCTACACATGATCCTAGACCAGTTAAAGGTCAAGACTTTAAAAATAAATCTATTGATATGAAAGCATTCTTTAATACAACGATTGATTTAACTAGTCATATAACAACGATTATCAAGGCTATTGTAAAAGCAATTAGATTAGTTAATAGTTATGTTTTACAGTTACTAATATCATTAATCATATTAGATTTATTATTTAGATATGGATTAGCAGTATGGCAAAAAAGAAAAGAAAGCTTTTTAGCAGATTTTACAGAAAAAATCGCTAAATATACTTTCTTTTCAATGGTAATCATTAGCTGGAAATACATTTCTGAGTTATTTAAAATTACCGCTTTTGATGTAGCAGATACAACCTATAAAGGCACACATACAACAGAATATATTATGTCTGATCCTTCTTTGTTTTTACAAAGTATTGGCCATTTATTAACTAAATTCTATACATCAAGTGTATTTGACATCATAACAACTAACCCTTATGCTAAAGCAGCTTTAGAGGGAATTGCTGCAATTAGTCCAATTTACGAAATGTACTATAGCATGATACATTTTTTCTTTATCATTCTAATCTTAAGCACATTATTTATTATGTGCTACGTTTCATGGACTATTGTATATTTCTATTTAACATCATTTTGTTGTTTGTTAGGAATTCCATTTGCCGCTTTTTCAATTACTCGACAGCCAACAGTCATGATGTACAAATCATTTGGATTACAAATATTACATCTGATTGTTATTGGTATGATATGTAATTTTGTATATACAACAATTACAACAACAGCAGAAAGTGATTTTGGTTTATCTGAATTAATTTACACCACAGTTAATGTCTTACTAATGGCTTATTTATTACCAAAAATGACAAAACATATGAATGCAGCCTTAGCTGGATAGGAGATTATCATGAAAAAAATATTATTATTGCTAGTAACAATACTATTAGTATTCTGTATTAGTGGATGTGGAACTAAATCAGTAGAAGATATTCAAGGGCAATATACAAATGCAAAAGAAGTTCTTAAAGACGGTCAATTAAAATCATATTATGTTACTATATTAGATAAAGATACTTATTTCTCAAATGAACCAGCTGTAAAACTAAATTTTATTGTAAAGCGTCATAATGATGATTTAAATAAAGATTACTATGTGGTAAATTTATATTATTTAAATAAAAAGAATTATGAATTAAAAAATGAATTAGGTGTAATTGTAGGTAAATTCAACCCAGATAATGGTGATATCTTATTAAATGACGTAAATTATACTTATAAAGATAAAACAATCCCAAATCCAGAAGACACTAAGTATACTATGGATACTCTATTTAGTAATCTAATGGATGCTAATTTACCTAAATATCAAGATTCTTATGATCATACACCAGATCCAGTGCGTGTAAGACAAGCAATTTATTATTAAGGTAATCTATTATGATTAACAGAAAAATCTTAATAGGATTAAGTATTTCACTTGCTATAACCATTCCAATAATAGGCTTTGCTAAGTTTCATGGTGGTAAAGTATCTAACCCTAAAGCAGGTAGACTCTTTCAACAAGAAATTGAACAAATCAAAGAATTATATGACCTTAGAGGTGTATATAATGAAATGAAAGCTGCTGCTAATGATATAACAGATGTTAAAGGTTTTTGGAAAGATTTTAGTGGAAATATTACATCTGCAATTAACAATAAATATAAGCAAGGTATCTTTGCAGAATCAAATCAAAAGAAAAAGATTCTAGAGCTTACAACTAATATTGAGTGGATGTCTAAAAATGAACTTGTAGAAAAATGGGTAACTAATAATGCCTTAGTAAAAAAGACAAATGAAGCTGTATTTGATCGTGCTACACATTATATGGAAGAATCAAATAAACGTTTACAAAAATCTTTAGATCTAAATAAAATCACTACAAATGGTGCTAATACAGGTCTTATCAAAGAAAACTTAAACGATAAAGCTTCCTACGATATGCAAATCATAAAAAATAATACTTCTATGTCTGGTACTACAGGTGAACTATTACATGAAATATCTAAAATAGAACAAACTAAAGATACACAAGGTTCTGTCATGATATTTAACAATCCAGAAACAGCAGAAAATCAGGCTAATAGAGAAAAAGCAATGATTGAAGCTGGCATTGAAACACCACATAAATTACCATCATTTTTAGATGATAACTAATTAAATTAAAAAGCCACCAAAATAAATTATAATAGTTTATTTTGGTGGCTTTTATATTAAAATATAACACTCTCTTTATTATACTATTTACAGATTGAATAATAAGTTATCTAAATCACCTAATGGCTGCTTCTCACAATTTCATGCGAAGCTTTTTGTATATAAAAAATTTATATCAAACGCACTAAAACAAGCTAAATAAAATTATTTTACATTATTTTAATGTATTTAATATTGAAAAAACTATTATAACTTGATATACTAATATTGGTTGATGGATAAGTCATCTAAATCACCTGATGGCTGCTCCGCACAATTTTGTGCGGAGCTTTTTTTCTGCTGGGTGGGCCCTCTAATCTATTAAAAGTGAGCTACTAACGGAAAAAGAAAAATGAGCTGAAAGTTTTTAGCTAACAGCTCACTGATACTTTATTTACTCAATAAGTATAGTAATACTATTAAGAGTAAAAGGTTGATGGATAAATTACTCATATTAAATCACCTCCTTTTCCATAAACAAACCAAAGCGTAGCGTAGGTATAATGGAGAAGGAGGTGATTTAATCCCTAGAATGCAGGGTGGGTGACCAGAAAAAAAGCGTAGCAACTACACTAGAAACGCTAATAAAATACAAATATCCTTATCAAAACAATTCTTTTTACATTATTTTACATTATTATAATATAAAAACAATTGCTATAATAAGTTCTATTTGTTATAATAAAAAAGTAATTTGAGTGATCGTCCTTATGGTGCGGGCATTGGGCAGCATGGGCGGGAATGTAAAATAAAAACAGGGCTAAGGATGCAGCCTTAACCCTGTTAATATTACTTGCTGGTTAATAGTAGTATTAACATCAACAATACAATTAATTCTACTGTAGACATTCTCATCACCACCTTCCATTTAAAGCTAATTTCAATGCAACAAAAAAAGACATCTTGTCAACTGCAATGCAGTTTAGCTAGGTGTCTTTTTTTTGTTATAATCATCTATATTTTATAGGTGGTGATGAGAGTGTCGAATACACTAAGCAAGTAATTTTAACAATAAATATAAAAGCATCCGTGTTTTTATTTTACAGGGGGCAAAGCACCATAAGGACAAATATAATTATCATATTACCTATAAATAGATTACTTACATTTCTGACTTTTATATCTACATAAAGGTACCCCTTTATAGGCACATATAATTTGTACCAAATCTACTATCCATAAAATAAGACAATTTTACTTTATAGACATCCATAAAGTAAAATGACTTTATGGACACCAAAAAGGAGGAGATTATATGAGCATCAGTTTTGGATATGCTCGAGTATCCACAACAGAACAAACCGCAGATCGTCAAATCACAGAATTATTAAAGTATGTAACTGATGACCGTTATATTTATATAGATAATGCATCTGGTGTAACAAATGATAGGCCAGATTTACATGCATTAAAAAGAGCTATCAGAAAAGGCGACCACCTATATATACATGAATTAGATCGCCTAGGGCGTACAAAGGAAGTCATAAAACAAGAATTAGAATACTTTAGAGATGAAGGTGTTATAGTTCATTTTTTAGATGTTCCAACAACTATGATTCAATTCAACGAATATGGAAAGTTTGAAAAAAACATTCTAGAATTGATAAATACGCTACTTATTGAGGTACTAACAGTACAGGCTGAACAAGAATACCTAAGAACTAAAAAAAGACGAACAGAAGGCATTTTAGAAGCTAAAAAACGTGGTGTAAAGTTTGGCAGACCAAGATTTAACTATCCAGAAGAAATGAACGCTTGGTATAAGGAATGGAAAACTGGACAAATTACAGCCGTTGCATTTATGAAACGACTCAACTTGTCCAGCAGCGGATTTTATAAAATTATCAAACGTTACGAAGAAGAAAGAATGTTTTAAATACAAATAGGAAAATACTATGACTCGAACAACCCCTGTAGTAAGTCAGCTATCTGAATTTAGAAAATTAGTCATACAAGCTATTTTTTCAGATGATGATCTCAGTAAACTATTTTCACTAAAAGGTGGTAGTGCATTAGACCTAATCCATAATATTACATATCGATCTTCGATTGATGTTGATGTAGCTATGCAAGATGACATATCACCTGAAAAGATTCAAATCATAGCCAACAAGCTTGAAACTGCACTGCAGTCGATATTTAATGAATATGATCCATCCTATAGTATATTTCAGTTTAAATTTGAGGCAAGACCAGCTAAACAAAATATATCCGCAAAGGAGTTTTGGGGCGGATATAGAGTTGAATTTAAAATTAGAAAAGGAATTCATCCTATTGATGAATTACCAGATCCACAAAAAGCAGCTCGAGAAGCCGAAGTAATTGATCCTTCAACTCAAAGCAGAAAATTTATGATAGATATTAGTAAATATGAATTTACAAATCCTAGTGAATTTAAAGATTTAGAAGGATATAAGATAAAAGTCTATACATTAGAAATGATTGTTTACGAAAAATTAAGAGCTATCTGTCAAAAACTACCAGAATATAAATATGCTCAAGAACCAATAAAAGCTCGTCCTAAAGACTTCTATGATATTTATATTATTATGAAAAATCAGCCACATATTAATTTTGAATCTCTTGAATTAGATACACTAGAAAAATTTTTTAATGCAAAAGAGGTTCCGTTACAACTTTTATTTAAAATACCACAATATAAACAGAACGTATTTAATGAAGGTATCGATCAATTAGAGAAAACACTCTATACTACTGAACTTAGTGATTTTAATCCAGAAGAAATTTTTAACTTTATAATAGATGGGATTAATAAAATTCCTAATATAAACACTATAGAAAATTAGGATAATATAACCTCCAACGATTAGAAAATTTAGGATTTTCTAATCCTCTATCTAAATAAAAGTTATATTCTAATTCACAATCTTCAAAAAATAAGTCAACTTTTTCTTGGTCAATACCAGCGTACTCTAAACAAAATCCAATAGCTTGTTCAAAGGGATATACATACTCTTTTTTTCTTAAATATGTTTTTAACTTAACAATTTGGACTGTATCAACAGATTTATAGGCTTTAATAATTTCATGTATTCCACCTGATAATTCTGGTCTAACAATAATATCAATTAATGTACGTTCTACATTAGTTACAGGTATAATTAATCCGGTAGACAACATAATCGATTTCACACCAATTTTTTCGCTACTAGGACTATTAACTAATACAAATCTATAACCATTAAATGTATAGCTAACCTCTTTAGCTTCCTTTTTTTCAGAAAAAGCTAGATCAATCTTAGATTGCTCTAGCTTTTTATTACGATTAACTAATTTAGTTTCACGATCATACGTTACATAGATAGTTTTTGGTATCTGTTCAGTCATATTATTTAGAAACATAGCACTATAATGACTAATATAACTGCGTGGTTTTAAGTTAATCGCTATTTCATAAACGATATCTTCACCATATTCATTAATTTTCCATCCATATAGTATTTTTGCACCTAAGTCAATTTTTTCTAAATATGATTTTTCTATTAAAAAATCCACAAACTTTTGAAAGGTTGTGGCATAACTTAAATTCCACTTCTTATTATTTGAGTTAAAAATAATCATTAAGTCATGGATTCCATATATGATTTTGTCATTATTATCAAAATATTGTTCTATTTTTGATTTCGCTAACATGATATTAGGTATTCTTGCCATATTATTTTCCTTTTTATCCGTTGTGTAATATGCGTATACGCATATTACACTACTTAGACTTATTTGTCAAATATATAATTTATATAGCATAATATCTTATAAAGTCACATACTCTATTTCTATATTTCAAAAGCATATTATAATGTGCATGCACATTATATCATAAAATAAATAAAAAAACAAATCACTAATAAATACTTCATCAATATACTAATTAGATTAGCATATACAATACTAATATGTAATTATTACAACGTGCTAGTTAGACATATCTTATATAACTAGCACGTTGTAATAATTGAGTCCCCTTTTGGGGATTTAGGGGGTAGTAATAGATATTTATCATAAAATACGCTATGCTATAAAATATATAGATGCTATTTCCCAATCTATATAGTAGTTTTCTTATAGAACTATACATGAAAAGGATTCACTAGATTAATTAGTGAATCCTTTTTTTATATACCAAAATACATTAAATTAATTTACTTTACCACTAAATAATTTTAATGTATAATGCATTTATAATAATTTTTTTTGATACAAAAAGGATGTGAAAAAATGATTATAAACATAGCTCATACTAAAGGTGGTGTGGGAAAATCAACATTAGCAACAAATCTAGCAGTAGAGATGAACTGCCCTATCCTTGATTTAGATATGCAAAAGTCATCATATTTTTTCAATGAATTACGATCCTTACCAAAACTTACTATTTTAGATGCTAATAACAGAGATGAATTAAAAGTATTAGAACCATTTGCAGGTAACAATAAACAACATATTATTGTTGATAGCGGTGGTATGGATAATGATATTAATCGTCTAAGCCTTGTTTATGCTGATATTATTCTAACACCAATTAGTACATCTCAAATTGAGTTATTTGGTCTTGAAAACTTCAGATCCATACTAAAAGAGCTAGATGCTGAAAACAAAGATTATATCATTCTAAACTCGATTAACTTACGCAGCAAACAAGAATTAGAAGGATTTAAAAATATTCTAATCAACGAATTTAATTTGACAGTTTTACCTACTATGATTAGCAATTTAAAAATATTTAAAGATGCTTTTGCTGATGGAAAATCAGTTGTTGAAAAAAATAAGCTTTCACCAGCAGCAGAGCAAATGCAATCATTAATCAAAGATATCAAACAAATTATCAAATCATTATAAAAAAGGATTAATTAACAATGGCAACAACATTCAAAACATTATCTAAAAAACAAGAAAATGCTATAAAAAATGCATCACAAAAAGTAACACCAGATATAAAACCAAAAAGAATTGCTAAATCTATCTACCTAACACCAGATCAAAGCGAAGCATTAAAAGAATATGCAACCAGCAAAGGTTTAACTGTAACTGCTGTATTAAGATTAATTGTAGATAAAACAATTAACGAAAACTTTGAAAATATCATCTAAAAATATATAATCTCCACATTTGTGAGTCCTATCTCTCATAAAATATCCCTTTATTAGTCGGAAATATCTCCGTATAAATTAATAAATAAATCTAATATTGTGCCCAATAAAAGAATTTTATCAAACAAATTAATATAGTAAAAAACTCCGTATTTTAATCTATACGGAGTTTTCTATATATTTTAATGTATTCTACTTAAGACCATTCTTCTATACAAGATTTAATTACATTGATAGCGTTTTTATCAATTTTAATTCGCATAACAGGATTTTGATAAAATAAATCTTGTTGTTCAATTTGTTCTATACAAACATATCTTTTTTCAAAACCACTTAATTTAACAATATCTTTATGTTGATCAATTAATTCCTTTACTTCTTTCTCAAATTTAGCTCGATCTGCTTCGTTTTCTATTAAATTAAGTCTTTTTTCTCTTTCAGCTTCAATTTCTTCAATAGTAGAAAATGTAGCTTTACAATCAGAGATTAAGTAATTTGGATGCCCCCAAAATGTATCACCGTTTCGTTTCGATAATAAAACTAAAGGTTTACCACATTTAGGACATAAAATATCTTCTTTTCGTTGTTCTATTAGTATTTGATTAGCATTATTTTCTGAAACCGATATAGATGAATCTTCATTACTTAATGTATATTGCTTTTCTTTATTAAATCTAAAAACAAGATATTTAATTGAACGACCTTCTCTAATTTTCTCAATACTAAAATTCTTAAAATACTTAGGCATTTCTTTTTCAATAATAGGATTAAGAATTTTATCAGTTATTCTTTTCATTGTATAAGATTCTGGTATATCAAGTAATCTCTTAAAATCATCTACTTTAACTCTATATTCACCGGTAGATTTAAATTGCTTCAATAAACGATACAAATGTTTAGAATAAATAGATTCAAGTCCATTAAATTCTTGTAACTCAAACATTGTAAAGTTTCGAGTTAAATCATTTAATAAATAAGAAAATTCACTATTAATTTGAATAGATACTATTTCATTTTCTCTATCACCTAAAAATTTAGTAAATAATACAAAATAACCAAATTTATTACCATTATCATAAGTAACTTTAAGAGTACTTAACTTTCCATATATATTTTTTATTATAGAAACAAATTCATCTTGATTAGCGGTAGTAACTGATGCTAGACGCTTTATTTCATTAAAAGAAAATGTAACTTCATTTGTTCCTTGATCTCTTATAACAGAACAAATCGCAAATAGAATATCCACTTCACGAGTAGTTAAACCAGATAAAGCGATTTTATTAAGCTCATTGTGATATTTAATCATAGGTTTAAACCATTCCATATTTTTTTTTACATAGAAAAAGTAACATGATATAATTCATGTTAGCTCTATCTATAGCTCCTTTCTATTAACTTAGAAAAATAATTATCGGACAATAATTATTTTACTATAGATAGGGCACCTTTTACAATAAAAAGGTGTCTTTTAAATAAAAAAAGACACCTTTTTTTATTTAAGGTGTCCTTTAGGTCGGAAAATGTCTCCTTATTATGATCTATGCTGGTATTGAGTAATAAAAAAATATAGATAAATACTAGCTT
>ERZ772906.305-NODE-305-length-30043-cov-40.216220_pt1 | contig 30043 bp, 15 predicted proteins | sample MGYA00511338_ERZ772906 | MGnify/ENA primary metagenome ERZ772906 (study PRJEB29015, sample SAMEA2738076) | human oral metagenome | biome: human oral; feature: human-associated habitat; material: saliva | place: China | collected 2212 ... | reverse complement strand
GGATGGCTGATAATGGCTTTGATAGGATGTTACCATTGCTCACACCGCAGACATTGAACGTTGAGAAGCAAAACGATAACTTCTACAATAGATACCTCTTACCACAACTCACTGAGACACTGGCACCACTTCACCAACTCAACGACGTCGAACGTGCTTATTTCACACGTATGATGACCTTTGTTATCAAGGAACAATTAGTATCGAAAGTGGGTGTACAGGAAGGTGTAGGAAACAGTAATGCTGACCTATGGAACATGCCGCTTGCGGAGAAGAAAGAGACAGGAAACATCTATACAGGGCTGACTATCATCGAGAAAGGGCGTAGTAGCTCATTCAATGGCTATGATACAATAACACTATCTGTACCCCAACAGGGCGAAGATTTCCTCCCTAACTTTCGCCGAGGAGACATGATTTATCTCTATTCGTACAAGAAGAACGAGGCACCTGACGTGAGAAAGAGTATTCTCTTCAAAGGTTCTTTACAAGAGATACATGGTGATAGCATTACTGTACACCTCAATGACGGGCAGCAAAACCCTGATCTTATCAGCGGAGATTACTTCGCTATTGAGCATGCGGGCAGTGACATCGGTGGAACATCAGCTATCAGAAGTCTTTACACCTTCATCACTTCAAACGAAGAACGTCGTCAGTTGCTCTTAGGACAACGCACACCACGCGTCGATAAGTCTCTCACTTTATCCCGTAGCTACCATCCCGATTATGACGAAATCATCTTGAAAGCTAAGCAGGCACAGGATTATTTCCTTCTTATCGGTCCTCCCGGCACTGGCAAAACCTCGCAGGCTCTACAATTCCTTGTGCGTGAGCAGTTGGCTGAAAAGTCCAAAGTTCAAACTTCAAACTTCAAATTTCAAACTTCAATCCTCCTCCTTGCCTATACAAATCGTGCTGTTGACGAGATTTGTAATATGCTAACAGAGAACGACATTGACTATATCCGTATTGGTAACGAGTTCAGTTGTGATCCGAAATATAGTGACCATTTGTTGAAGGAAGTGTTAGATGACAACGCAACCCTCAACAGCATAAAGTCTACCTTAGCAGATGCTCAAATCGTTGTTGCCACAACCTCAACAATGAACAGCAATGCTGCACTCTTTAATATCAAGCATTTCGACCTCGCTATCATTGATGAAGCGAGTCAAATATTGGAACCGAATATCATTGGATTACTATCTACCCGACATGCAGAAAGGCGTGCGATAGAGCGGTTTGTACTAATTGGCGATCATAAACAATTACCTGCTGTGGTGCAACAACAGGACACTTTAGAAACGGAAGAAACCAATATTTTCCTCAAAAATATCCACCTTTTATCATGTGCCAACTCCCTCTTTGAACGCCTTATCCTTACAGAACGTGCAGCAGGGAGAACTGAGTTTGTTGGTACACTGCACAAACAAGGGCGAATGCATCCAGACATTGCTGACTTTGCTAATCGTAAGTTCTACGCACGTGAACAACTTGAATGCGTACCATTAGCGCATCAGTTGGAGCAGACATTAGCTTATAACGAAACGAGTGAGGACGAGACGGATGATGTTTTGAAGGCGCATCGTATGATTTTCATCCCTTCAAAGCCATGTCGACAACTGAATATTTCAGAGAAAGTAAACACGGAGGAGGCGCATATCATTACCGACCTGCTAAGACGTTTATACCGACAACTCGGCAAAAACTTCGACCCACAGAAGTCTGTTGGTGTCATTGTGCCTTACCGCAATCAGATTGCAATGATTAGAAAGGAGATTGAGAAACTTGGTATTCCAGAATTAGAAGAAATCAGTATTGACACCGTTGAACGCTATCAGGGCAGCCAGCGTGACATCATCCTCTACTCCTTCACCATTCAAAGTCGCTATCAACTCGACTTCCTCACCGCCAACACTTTCTATGAAGACGGTCAACCCATCGACCGTAAACTGAATGTTGCCATCACAAGAGCCCGCAAACAGTTGATTCTTACTGGTAACGAACAGACATTAAGACAAAACCAACTCTTCGCAGAACTCATTGATTATATCAAAGAAAAGGGTGGATATTATACCATTGAAAGGTAAAATAGGAAAGAAACTTTGATAGGAAGAGGATGCGAAAGGTAAGAAATGAAGACATAGAAGCATAGAAGATAAAAGGGACATACTAACATCGGGAGATAAAAAGTAACTTTCTCCACGTCGTACGATGTGTAAGCACCATTGGTGCTAAGCCTCCGCACCATTGGTGCTGGGCATGAACACCAATGGTGTTAACGCCTAAACACCACTTCACAGACAATCAACATGACAGCAATCTATCGTTAGAAAGGACTTACACAACCGACTATTAGCCTTGCTCATAACCTATTACTACATCACCATTTTCACTAATAAAGTAATCATAATTATGAATTATGAATTATGAATTATGAATTACCCCCCTCCTCCTGCTGTTATTCGGCTGATTTTCCGTAACTTTGCAGGCAGATAAAAAGAAACAAAAGATGAAGATAGAAGAGCAAATTACCGTTGCTGCACTTGCAGCTGTAAAGGAATTGTATGGAACAGAAGTTCCTGAAAAGATGATTCAGCTGCAGAAGACACGCAGCGACTTTGAGGGTAACCTCACACTCGTCACCTTCCCATTGCTGAAGACTTCACACAAGAAGCCTGAAGATACGGCACAGGATTTAGGTGAATACCTGAAGAAGAACTGTAAGGCTGTAGCTGACTTCAACGTTGTAAAGGGCTTCCTCAACCTCGTTATTGCACAAGCAGCATGGACAGGCCTGTTGAATGATATCAACGCTGACGAGAAGTTTGGCGAGAAGCGTGTGACAGACGAGAGTCCATTGGTGATGATCGAATACTCTTCACCTAACACCAACAAGCCACTTCACCTCGGTCACGTTCGTAACAATCTCCTTGGTTGGTCATTGGCACAGATTATGGAGGCTAACGGCAACAAGGTAGTAAAGACAAATATCGTTAATGACCGTGGTATCCACATCTGTAAGTCTATGCTGGCTTGGCAGAAGTGGGGCAATGGTATCACACCAGAGCAGGCTGGCAAGAAGGGCGATCACTTAGTTGGTGACTTCTATGTTCTCTTCGATAAGCATCTCAAAGAGGAGTGCAAGCAACTGCAGGAGCAGTATGAGAAGGAGGGATTGACAGCTGATGAAGCAAAGGAAAAGGCTGAGCACGAGGCTCCACTGATGAAGGAAACACGCGATATGCTCGTGAAGTGGGAAGCTAACGACCCTGAAGTTCGTGGTTTGTGGGAAATGATGAACAACTGGGTATATGCAGGTTTCGATGAGACTTACAAAGCATTGGGCGTTGGTTTCGATAAGATTTACTACGAGTCAAGCACTTATCTCGCTGGTAAGAAGAAGGTGGAAGAAGGTCTTGCAAAGGGTCTTTTTATCCGCAAGGAAGACAACTCTGTATGGGCTGACCTCACCAACGAGGGTTTGGACCAGAAACTTCTGCTTCGTAAGGATGGCACATCGGTTTATATGACACAGGATATTGGTACTGCAGAGATGCGTTTCAATGACTACCCTATCGACAAGATGATTTATGTTGTTGGTAACGAGCAGAACTACCACTTCCAGGTTCTCTCTATCCTCTTGGACCGTTTAGGCTTCAAGTGGGGTAAAGACCTTGTGCACTTCTCATACGGTATGGTTGAATTGCCAAACGGTAAGATGAAGAGTCGTGAGGGAACAGTTGTCGATGCAGACGACCTTGTTGCTTCAATGATTGAGAATGCTAAGAGTCTTAGCGAGGATAAGGTGAACAAGTTAGAAGGTATCACTGAAGAAGAGAAGAACGAGATTGCACGTATCGTGGGTATGGGTGCCTTGAAATATTTCATCCTTAAGGTCGATGCACGCAAAAATATGCTCTTCAACCCAGAGGAGTCTATCGACTTCAATGGTAACACTGGACCCTTCATTCAGTACACTTACGCACGTATCCGCAGTATTCTCCGTAAGGCTGAAGCCCAGAATATTACCTTGCCAGCATCACTCAACGACGATACTCCACTGAACGACAAGGAGATTGCACTCATCCAGAAACTCAACGACTTCGGTGCTGCTGTCGCTCAAGCTGGTATTGACTATAGCCCAAGTGGTATTGCAAACTACTGCTATGAGCTGACAAAGGAGTTCAACCAGTTCTATCATGACTACAGCATCCTCAACGCTGACACCGAAGCAGAGAAGATTACCCGCCTTGTGATTGCCAAGAATGTGGCTAAGGTCATCAAGAATGGTATGGCATTGCTCGGTATTGAAGTGCCTGAGAGGATGTAGCCCCACCCCGACCCTCCCCGAAAGGGGAGGGAGGCAAATAGGATAAGAAAGGTCATAGTAACCCTTTTTGAAGAAAGGGGAGGGAAACTAATTGGACAAGGGGGATAAAAGTAAGACTTGATTAGACTATGTATATCTACGAAACGGCTGATGAGATAGAGTATGAACTGCTGAAAGCGAATGCTATCAAGAACAGACAGTACGCTACACAAGCAGAAAATCTACTTTGGTTATACCTAAAAGGAAAACAAAGTGGTTACAAGTTTCGTAGACAACATATCATCAAACAATACATTGCCGACTCCATCAACCTTAAGTATAAACTTATTGTTGAAATTGATGGGAAGTATCATTTTTATGATGAACAGATTATAAAGGATGAGGAACGGACTCATGACCTTGAGCAATGGGGTTATACAGTCATCCGATTCACTAATGAAGAAATCTTCAACCATCGGGAAGAAGTTATCAAGAAGATTAAAGAAACCATAATGGCAATAGATTCACATAACACGAATCAAGCTGGTGATGATCAGCCAAACACACAGACGAGTTCTCAAACAAACACTCAGTCAGCTATCCAACCACAGCAGACTGGGGCTTCCCCCCTTTCGGGGGGACTGAGGGGGGCTGGTGCTTGGGCTGTTGACGCTGCTTGTTCTGGCAATCCGGGACCGATGGAGTATCAATGTGTTGACCTACAAACTGGTGCAAGAGTCTTCCATTTTGGTCCAGTTATGGGAACGAACAACATTGGTGAGTTCCTCGCTATTGTTCATGCTTTGGCACTGATGGAGAAGCAAGGTATCAAGGATAAGGTTATTTATAGCGACTCTTACAATGCTATCTTATGGGTAAACAAAAAGCGTTGTAAGACTACTTTTGTCCGCAATGCAGAAACAGAAGAACTCCATCAAATCATTGCTCGTGCAGAACATTGGCTCCAAACGCATAAGGTAACGACACCTATTATAAAGTGGGAAACAAAGCAGTGGGGTGAGATCCCTGCCGACTTTGGAAGGAAGTAAAGCCCCACCCCGACCCTCCCCGAAGGGGGAGGGAGGCAAATTTGCTTAAGATTTGGTACAATAAGCTATTTCGAGAATAACAATAGAAATAAAAAGCTCCAATAAGTTTTCACTTACTGGAGCTTTTTATTATTTCTCTTAAAAGCTTACTCAACAACCTTATAAAGCGGAATTACATTAGATAGTAGTAGAGAATTACCTCTATAAAGATAATCCCCTTTATCCTACCCATCCGCTATTTGCACTCCCCTCCCTTCGGAGGGGTTGGGGGAGGCTTCTGTTAGGAGGCTTTTCTTATCCGTAGATAATATTACCGTTCTCGTCCTTATACTCATCGAGCCCCTTCTCGTATGTAGCCATAGCGCGGAGGCTCATACCTACATTTGAGAAACCACCATCGTGGTAAAGATTCTGCATTGTAACCTTACGGGTGAGGTCAGAGAACATTACGATACAATAGTCAGCACACTCATCAGCACTTGCGTTGCCCAATGGAGACATACGGTCAGCGAAGTCGAAGAGTTTATCCATACCCTTCACACCTGAACCAGCAGTTGTCATTGTTGGTGACTGAGAAATAGTATTGATACGTACGTGCTTCTCACGACCATAAATATAACCGAAGCTACGACCGATACTCTCCAATAATGCCTTAGCATCAGCCATATCATTGTAACCGTAGAAGGTACGCTGAGCAGCTACATAAGAGAGTGCAAGGATTGAACCATATTCGTTGATAGCATCAAGTTTCTTAGCACTCTGAATCATCTTATGGAATGAAACAGCTGAGATATCAAGTGTTGTATCAAGCATCTTGTAGTCCAAATCATCGTATGTACGGTGCTTACGCACGTTTGGAGACATACCGATAGAGTGCAGAACGAAGTCGATCTTACCACCCAAAACCTCCATTGAGCGCTTGAATACATTCTCCAAGTCCTCAACGTTTGTTGCGTCAGCAGGAATAACCTCGCAGTTTAACTTCTCAGACAGTGCATTTACTGTACCCATTCTTACTGCGATTGGAGTATTTGACAAAGTGATCATTGCACCTTCCTCAACTGCTCTTTCAGCAACTTTCCATGCGATTGACATCTCGTTGAGGGCTCCAAAAATAATACCTCTTTTACCTTTTAATAAGTTGTAACTCATAATCTTCGTTATTCAAATTTGGTGTAAAGGTAAACAAAAAAGGTTGATTTTCCAAGAAAATACACATAAATTACATCTAAATGCTATCCACAAGTGACAATTTGCACCTTTTCACATTCCCTCGTAAGCATAATTAACCCAATCACTTCACCCCTACCCCAAACTATCTTAAGCCTATTTTCAACTCCATGAAACTATCTTTTAAAAAATAAAAGAAGCCACTTCTGAAAGAAATTAAAGACCTTTAATCATAGAAAGAACTATCAATAATCAAAAGACAATTCCCTTTTTTCATCATCAGAATTATCCTTTCCCAAATTATTTTCATGAAAATAATTATTTTTCTTCATGAACATAAATATTTCTTTTTATGAAAATAAATTCTTCTTGTCGTGAAAATAATTCCGAAGTGATAATTATCTGTAGTTGCACAGCAATGCTTTCTAATTAACTCAAGGCGTAAAATCTATTTTATTTTATGCCCATAAGCCTATGCAGCGACGTAACCTTTCATCTATGTTTGTCCTATTTGCCCCTTCTAACAAGGCTACGAACCGCATATACAAGGAACATTCCAGTAGAGCCAACCAGTGCCAAAGCCATATCCTTCTGCGCATCCCACATGTCACCTTGCTGACCATTATAATAGTCAGCCTCCTCTGCTGTCATGACAATCGTCAGTAACCATTCAAACAGTTCGTAAATTAAACTACCCGTTTGAATCATCATCCATGCCATCACAACAGCAACAAACGACTGTTGTTTTACCCATTTCCGACAAAGATAGACGAAGTAAGGGAACATCAATGCCCCAAAAGAGAAGTGTACTAACCGATCATAATGATTGCGTGGGTCATGGAAGAAACCTTTATCAACCAATCCTAATGATACTGCCCACTCTTTATAAGGCACGTATGAATAAATATAACGTGCTCCTATAACATGAAGAAGTGTGAAAGCAACGATACAAATAAATGCCGACATTGGTAGCTTCTTTTTAAACACATCTATTATCAGCGGTATCAATAATAGTACTGTACCAATATGCTGCAGCGTCTGCTCATTCGGATAGATTGGATGAATACAAGTAATGACCGTCACAATCACCACCAACAGAACAAGCGTCAGTTTTATTTTATCTATCATTTTACAATTCTATTCTATACAATATCTGAAGGACAAAGATAAGTCTTTTTTTTATAGATTTGGTAATATCCAATTATTATTTACCAAAAGACGATACTCGATTTTGATATCTGAATAAAAAAGTGGATTACAAAATGATAATAAAATATTATCAAATCTGTAATCCACATAAAACCTATATTTAACCTAAAAGAAGAATCTATTTCATTAGGAACGTGAAATGCTTCTTATCCTTATCAGTAAGTCCCACATAATCCACCTCCATCTTGCCGTTTGCAATACGACATAACAAATAGGTGTTATTACTATTAGCCAAGTTAGGGAAGTTTATTATCTCATTTGGTTTCTGATAGCCAAAGGCATGAAGATGACCGGAAAGCATAACAGACACATTCATCTTATTAAGTTCTGGTGTCAATGTTTCCTGCATGTGATATGGACCATGCCAGTTCTCAAGTGTTGGTGGCATGTGCGAAAACACAACCAATGGGTATTTACCCACTTTCTTCTCCTCTCGAAGTTGACGCAACCAACGAGCCTGCTCAACACGATATTGATCATAATCCACAATGCCACTATATTCTATATCCTCATCAGGCTTATCCTCTCCAGAGTCTATGAACAAGAAATCAACACCTGCTACATGTTGTAGACGATAGTATTTACCTGAATTAGTCGGGAAATAACGATAGAGATAATCAGCAAACTGACCACGGAGTTCATGATTTCCACGATTGAAGAATAAAGGAGTATGAGTAGCAAACATGCTCACACAAGTATCCAAATAAGCCTCCATCATGTGTTGCTGACTTCTCAAACGATTTGACATATCGCCATTAAGCAGCACAAAATCAAGTTTTTTGAAGTCGATATTCTTACATAAATCCTTCATAAACTTGGCACGTTCATGAATATCATTTAGTACTAAGAATGTTATTTCACGTGATTGTGCAGGGAAGGTTGTAAACTCATGAGGTTTTCCACGCCATACATCAGTACAAGCTGTCTTACCAAATGTCACCCAATCATCATAACGCCACTCAGCAACTTCCTGTGTGAAAACGCGGTAACGATATTTTGTATTAGGCTTCAAACCTTCAATATGAACGCGGTGAACACTATCGGTGAGCACCTTACGCCCCTCAAGAATATCATAATAACGAGGACGAGCCTTACCATAGAAATGGTCAGGGCCATCTGGTGCTATCTCAACCCACGACTTTCCAGGCTTGTCTGTCACCCAAACAATTGTAACACTTGTACTATCCATGTCGCAAATCCAAGGGCCATGAGTTACCTCAATGCCCTTGGCACTAAATGAAAGCAGCAACAATAAACCTAACAATACATGTTTCATCTACTTTTACTTAAAATCATTAATCGTTTTTCCTAAAAAAGAATCTATAAATAATACGCAAGACAGCATACAAAGTACTATGTTTTATACAACTTTTTTGATATAAAAAGGTCACTGCACAATCAGCCACAACTATTATACTGGCTTTTCTTCACAAACAAATAGAACTTTATATACCATCTTTTCGTATTAAAGCTGCCCAATATAAGTCCGTCCTAACGCAAAGTTTAATCTCCTTTGGAGACATCCTGCATTATGCTTAACCCTACGCACCATTGGTGTTAACCACAAACACCAATGGTGCTGGGCAACAACACAACTATAGAAGATGATATGTGAGTATCTTGAATGTCATTATAACCCATCATACTATAAGCCACCAAAGATGAACCTATACATAAGAACCTTACCGAACAAATCCTTTACGCTTCTTTTATTTACTTATCTCCTTTCCAAATAGCTTCTTTCTTCTGCAAATCCTCACTGCTACTTCCCACCATAATCTCAAAGATTCCTGGCTCAACTACATATTGCATCTCATTATTCCAGAAACCTAAGTCACGAGCATTGAGAGTGAAGTCTACGCGCACAGTCTCACCCTTTGGTATGAAAACCTTTTTAAAGCCTTTCAACTCCTTCACTGGACGAACCATAGAAGCATGCTTATCTGCTACATAAAGTTGTACGATTTCCTCGCCATCATAACCACCAGTGTTGGTAACATCAACCGAAACCTGTAGTGTACCATCAACATTAAACTCGTTTGCACATTGTATCTCACCATAAGAGAACTTCGTATAACTCAAGCCATAACCGAAAGGATAGAGGTTTCTGTTAGGAACATCAATATGACGAACCGTTGAACTATGAGGCATATCACCCGGTCTTCCTGAACGCTTATAATTATAATAATTTGGAATCTGTCCCTCAGAGAGAGGGAAAGAGGTTGTCAATTTACCTGCAGGAACAGCATCACCGAAGAGAATATCAGCTACTGCATTACCGCATTGTGTACCAGGGAACCAAGCTTCAAGCAAAGCATCTGCCTGCTTATCAACCTTTTCCAAACAGAGAGGACGACCATTCATCAACACAACAACAAGCGGTTTACCAGCCTTTTGTAGTGTGTCAAGGAGTGCTTCTTGCTGACCTGGCAAGCGAAGGACTGCTCTACTGCGTGATTCTCCACTCATCAAAGCCTTTTCACCGACAACAGCTATCACGACATCACTTTGCTTTGCTGCTTCAAAGGCTTTTGAAAACTCCTGCGTTGAAGGGTCTAAGAAGTCGCAACCTTGTACGTAATTGATAGCTACACCACTACCCAACTTATTCTTAATACCCTCTAATACTGTCACAACATCTTTGTCTTCACCACGTGCCTTCCACGACCCCATCACCTCAGAACGATTATTAGCTAAAGGACCGATGAGAGCAATGCGGTTTGTATGCTTAGAAAGAGGAAGTGTACTTTGACTGTTTTTCAACAAAACCATTGACGATGCAGCAACTTTTCGAGCCAAAGTCATAGCACTATTAGAACGAACTTCAGTACGTTCGCGCTTAGAATCAAGGAAACGATAGGGATCTTCAAAAAGGCCTAAGGCATATTTCGCACGCAGAATACGCTCAACTGATGCGTCAATAGCCTTTATATCGACACGCCCCTCACGTAAGGCTTTTTCCAAACAACGATTATATAAACCGTCTGTCATATTCATGTCTACACCAGCATTAAAAGCCAAAAGGGAAGCTTCTTCATCCGTTGCAGCTACACCATGGTCTTTCAACTCTTGTACAGCATTCCAATCGCTTACTACAAAACCTTGGAATTTCCATTGATTGCGCAGTAGATTGGTCATCAACCAACGATTACCAGTTGCAGGAACACCATTAAGACTATTAAAAGCTGACATAAAAGTCTTCACACCTGCATCAACACAAGCCTTGAATGGAGGCAGGTAAACCTCAGCCAAAGTAGACATTGAAATATCTACTGGTGCATAATCACGTCCTGCTTGTGGAGCACCATAGGCTACAAAATGCTTGGCACAAGCATAAACTGAGTTAGGTTTACCAAGATTCCATTGGAAACCACGCACACGTGCTTCAGCTATCTTACAAGCCAGATAGGTATCTTCACCAGCACCTTCTACGATTCTACCCCATCGCGGGTCACGTGCAATGTCAACCATTGGGGCAAATGTCCAATGAATACCTGATGCAGAAGCCTCTATAGCTGCAGCTTTGGAAGTCTCATACATAAGGTCTAAATCCCATGTACATGATTCTGCCAAAGGCGTTGGAAATATCGTTTTATAACCATGAATAACATCGAAAGCAAAGAGAATTGGTATCTTCAAACGTGATAACTGCATATTCTTCTCCTGCAACTTTCGTAGATTATCAACCCCGCCGACATTGAGTATTGCCCCCACCATGCCACGAATAAAGAGCGAATCAGAAAGAGCTCCACTCTGAGGACCTGTCAAAAGCGTTCCTCCTACATATTGAGACAATTGTCCTATCTTCTCTGTAAGCGTCATCTTCTGCATAAGTTCATGCACAAACTTTGTCTCACTATCTCCCACCTTAACTTCTTTTTTCTCTCGTTTCTGAGGAAGTAGAGAATTTACATTATGTGCATTACCTACACAGAAACAGCCAATTGCACAAGCAATAGCTACAATAGTTCGTTTCATATAATTGCAGTTGTTATATTATTCAGACTTAATATTTATTGTTTGTGGAGCTAAATCAACTCCCTTAGCAGTGAGTTGAATATTAGAAGGCTTCTTTCCTGCCTGCACCACAACCAAACACTTGCCAAAGAAAGCACGACGTTCATTAGCTTGGAAACGCTCTAACGAGAACGGACTTCCATTGTCTACACCTGCTATCTTCGCATCTCCTGATAATGAAAAATGGATATTATTCTCTGCCCATGGACAAAGGTTACCATCCTTATCAACAACCTCTACCGATACAAACGATAAGCTTCTACCATTTGCTTTTAGCACCTGACGATTTGGAGTCAAACGAATGTGATGAGGAGTACCTGCTGTCTTCCGTGCCTGTTCACCAACAACCTTACCATTCTTTCTTGCTACAACGCGTGCTTCACCAGGTTCAAAGGTTACACGCCAAGCCACATGATATTCATGATCATTGCGCTTCTGGCGTACCCCCTGCGACTTTCCATTGATGAATAACTCAACTTCATCAGCTTGATTATAATAACACCAGAGGTCGATTGTCTGTCCTTCTATCCAATTCCAATGTGGGAAAAGATGCAAAACAGGTTTATCGGTCCACTCACTCTGATACATATAGTAGCAGTCCTTAGGGAAACCTGCTAAGTCGATTATTCCAAAATAGCTACTACGAGCAGGGAAATTGAAAGGCGTAGGTTCACCGATATAATCAAAGCCTGTCCATATAAACTGTCCTGCACAATATGGAGTATGCTTCACAACATCCCATGTTTGCTCATGTGTAGAACCCCAATAAGCGCAAGAATTGTCATAAGAAGAACAAAGGAAAGTAGGATCTGTGAACGGTCGTTTCTTGCCCGGCATGCGGAAAAGAGAATCACTTGGCATCTTATAATAGCCACGTGTTTGCAAAGCAGAAACCGTTTCGGTCATCAGGAAAGGCTTACCAGGGAAATTCTGTGGTACATCTTTCACCTTTTTCTGATGATAGTTAAAGCCTATCACATCTAAGGCTCCGCTCTTAAATAAGTTGTTATTAGGCGAAACTTCATTACATCCAGCTGTAATCATTCGGGTCGGGTCATAACGACGAACTATAGCAGCCAAAGCCTGGGTAAGCTTTGAATTAAGATTAAGGGTATCACCCTGTGAGAGAGCGGACTTATCCCTTGTATTATTCAATAGGATATTAACATCTTCCAATGCCATTCCTGAGTTATTTACCTTATTCCATTGCTCCAAGACCTCGTTACCAATACTCCAAAGAATAATCGAAGGATGATTGCGATCACGCAGCACCATATCTCTCAGATCACGCTCAAACCATGACTTGAAATACAATGAATAGTCATAAGGGGTCTTTCCTTGTAACCAACTATCAAAGGACTCATCAACAACCAACACACCCAAACTATCACAGAGATTCAGTAACTCTGGAGCTGGAGGATTGTGTGAGCATCTTATCGCATTAACACCCATCTCCATCATCATTTTAACCTGACGATGAAGAGCATCTTCGTTAATCGCTGCACCTAAACAACCCAAGTCACCATGCAGACAAACACCATTAATCTTGATATTCTCACCATTCAAGAAGAATCCCTTTTGAACATCAAACTTTACAGTACGAAGACCTAACTTGAAAGTGTCACAATCGATGACACGGTCATTCTCAAGAACTTCTGTTGTAACAGTGTAGAGATAAGGAGAAGAAAGCGACCACAACTTAGGTTTCTGCACACGCATTTGCTGACTAACCATTGTAGCTGAAGCCACAACATTAAGAGCCTTAGAACTTTGAGCAACAACTTCATGATTCTTATTCCAAACCTTTTGACGCACTATCAAACGACGATTACGACCACTAAGATTCTCTATCTGTGTATTAAGTATTACATTTCCAACACCTTTCTTCACTTCTGTGATAGCTTGTACACCCCATTGGGCTACGCGAACATCCGTTGATTTCATAAGATAGACATGGCGATAAATACCACATCCCGTATACCAACGACTGTTAGGTTGCTGGGAGTTATCAACCTTCACTGCTATAACATTATCTCCCTGCTTATTAAGATAAGGTGTAAGGTCAAAGCTAAAACTAATAAATCCATAAGGTCGAGTACCCACAAGCTGACCGTTTACATAAACAGAAGTGTTCATATATGCACCATCGAAATGAAGCGCATAACGTGAACTTGCATCCTTATCTTGTAAGACTAAGTGTTTTCTATACCATCCCTTACCACCAGGAAGGGCTCCTCCATTAGCCCCCGATGGGTGTAGAGCATGGAAGTCTTCTTCTATAGCCCAATCATGTGGGAGGTCTAATAACCGCCAAGCACTATCATCGAATACTGATTGCTGAGGACTATCATCTTGACAAATGGCAAACCGCCAACCATCATCCCATAAGTTACGTTCAAAAGCATGTCCTTCTAAACGATATAAACACAGTAGTAATAGCAGAACAAAACTGCTACGACGCACGAGAGAGAAGGTGGATTTTCTCATATTTTATTAAGTACATTTTTTATATTCTGCTATTGTGTAAAAACTTCTCTTAAAGGGAAACATTAGTATCTTATTATGTACATAATGACATTAACGGTCCTTTCATACAATTTCCTACCTATGTATTGATGCTTAGCACCAATGGTGTTGACGCCCAGCACCAATGGTGCGGAGCCTTACACGCATTGCAATTTGTCACCAAGAAAAAAGCACTTTACTTATAGCAATTATATTTATAGAATGTTTATTTTCACAAGTTATTTAATGATTACCTTACGTCCATCAACAATATAGACCCCACGTGTAAGCGTGTTTGCCCCCCACCGTTCGGCTACCTTAATCCCATCAAGGGTATAAACAGCACCATCATGCTGAGCTGTGGTTATTATATTGTTCACAGCCGTACTGGCATTATTAATCAGACGAACACTACGCAAGTAATATCCATTACCTGTTACAGCTAAACCGTTATTCTTCAGTTCCTGTGCAGCAGCAGCGTTAATCGTAAACACATAGGCCATCTCGTCAGCACCCTCTGTCAGGTTGATAATATTACCGTATGGTTTATCAGATGAAAGAGCTGGTCTGTCACGCTGTCCCTCCTCTGGATTCTTGTTTTGACGTAAGAAAACTTTTGCATTTGGCTTAACATCTCTTACAATGACTTCTAACTGGTACTTATCTTCTACATCCTTAAATTGCTCTTTAGGGATGAGTGTTTCACCCCAACTAATTTGCTTAAAACCAAGCCATTTTGCAATATCTTTAGAAGAACGGCAAACGGAGAATAGTCGAAGATTCTCACCCTTCAACATACAACCCTCGCTTTTTAGCTTATTGCAAAGTTCCTCTGTATTGACAACAAAAGTCACCTGTGCATCGAGTTGAGCAAGTTCAGGTCTTACTGCAATAATATTTTCACCTTTTTTATCATAGATATCAAGCTTTATTTTACCAGATTCACGATGTTCTGATGCACTCAGCGTATCAATATCCATCACCAGCTGGTCGCCTACTTTCAGATTAGTAAAGCGTTCTGCAGGAATTACTAACTCAACCGTTTTGGTCTTCCAATCCCAACTAACAGGTGTAGAGCCAAGCCACAATGGTTGATTAGCACGTTTATATATACGCATCCAATCAACATTCATCTCATAATTATGAGGAACTTTATTAGGGTCACCACCATACTTAGGATCCATGTGTGGATAAAGAATACCACCACCATCCTCATCAGGCGTACCACCAATTCCACCATTTATAGCTACATCCCAAACACTATCAATGTCTGCGGTATATTTTTTCTTTAGAAATTCATTGTATTTATAAATAGAAGTTCCGTCAATAACATAATCTTTTGTAGAGAATACCGACCGTACTCTTCCATCTAATAAGAAGCTTATAGCAATATGTTTAGACGAATCACCCGGTACAGGGTCCATTTGTACACCGTACACATGGAAATCAGCAGCAGGATCAAAAGAGATTTCTCTTACACGCTCAGAGAAAGGATTATAGTTATATTTGTTTGTGAGCGTGAGCTTTTTATCTTTGTCTTGAAACCAACCCAATCCATGCACAGACTGATGAAGCGTTCTCTTACCCTTGAATTTATAAGTATGCTGTTCCCAATTATTCCATTTATCAGCATTGTCATCATTCACAAAGAACTCTAAAAGGTCTACCTCAAAAGTACTTGCACCTAAGCGATGACGAAGCCATAATGCCATCCAAGTTCCAATTTCATAAGGTACCTTTGCCTTTATTTCGATGCGAGAATAAAGTGGGTAATACCGCTTAACATCCCTACTGGACAAGAAGCCTGACCACCATCCTAAGTTTGTACCATTGTGATTAGGCTTTAGTGGATAACGAGGAATAACTCCATAATCCACATAAGGATCTGGAACTTCTGGTTTACTGATTCCCGTATTAATTGGGTCACGTGTAGCTCGAATAGTTAGAATACCATCCTTTACCGTAACCATTTGCTCACGATAAGTCTGTGCCATACCCTGTCCAGGGTTATTACCATAGGCATCATTGGCATAGTTTCGTTTAGGGTCACCATATAGTCCCCATATCTTTTTGTTTACAGAAGTACCATTAAACTCATCACCAGGCAAATTCTTCCACCCTGGTAAAGCAGGAACCTCAGATACTTCCGACTGCGCTCTTACGTTGATTACACCCATACTTAGGACGCAAATCATTGAAATAAGAATCCTCATAAGCTTGTTTTATTTTATTTGAAAAGTTTCTTTTTACTTTTATTTTAAGCAACTCTATCCCAATAACAGGGGGAATTTAATGTTATAGGATAGAGTTCGCTTAATCATTTGATAGAGAGTATAAGTTCGTTACATTAAGAACCTTAAGGCTCTACGATGGTAGCTTTCTTTGTTACGAAGTCAATAGTAACCTTTGTTCCTGCTTTCCAAACATAATCCTTATTAGGTTCTCCCTCACCATTCTTACGATAGAGAAAATCCTTTGTTTCTGGATTAACATATACCTCACGTTTCCAAGAGCTAAACTTCTTCGCGTTCTTGAACGCAGGAATATCTGGATAAATACGCATTCTACCCCCATTCGTAATCGTTGCACTCATAGTTCTACCATCAGCATTCGCTGCAAATACTACTGGCGCACCGCCACAATCGCCCGATAACTTAAGTGGCTGAATAGCGATATCACGAGAATCCAAGGCTACAAAGACAATATAAATACCATCACTTGGAACGACTGCACGATTGTTAGCAACAGTATAGTCTGTCAGTGTCTTCAATTGTGCAAAGTTTCCTTTACCGAATGCCTTTTCTGTTGAGAACTCAAGTGCAGTCCCTCCACGAAGATAAGTGATATAGAACCAACGAGAGTCACCCGCATAACCATTCTCAAATGACGCTACCTCTGGAGAACTCCAATCCCAATTACCAAAGTCATCACCAGTCATATAGAGGTGTTTAACACCTTCTGGAATAAGATTCTCAGGAGTTGTACCACCAAAGTCAGCTGTATTATTAGCAATATCAAGGCTTACCTTTGTACCCTTCGCTACAGGCAATACACTTGCTTCACTCGTTGCTACACCAGGATATTCCACCTTTCCATTACGAATTGTGAACATCATAGTTGACCAATCACGTGCATTCTGTTCAGAATTAGCAAAGAAGTTAAGCTGTCCTGTCTCAGTTGTCTCAACAGATAAGTTGCTACCATTGAGTTCTAAAGCCTGTTCCTTATCTCCTAATGCAGTGCCCGAAGCATACACCTTCGGTGTTTCAAAAGAAATCAACTTACGGTCTAAATTAACATAAACCAAATAAAGTCCAGAGGTATTTACAGTTGCCTTACCACTACCATCCACAGTAACTCCCTGCATTGTTGCCAATGAAGAGAAAGCCTGTGAACCATCTTTTGACATAGCCCACTCTACTGTTTGTCCTGCCTGCAGATAGCATAAACGCCAGAACTCACCATTGCCAACAGCACCTACAGGCGCCATCTTTACAACTCCATTCGTGTTCCAAGCACCGAAGTTTGAACCACCCATATAGAGTTCGTTGGAAAGTCCAGTAACTTCAACACCCTTACCACCCATACGTGCAGTAAACTTACCAGTCAAAACACTATATTGCACCTGAACACTGTACTGCCCTTTTAAAGGGAACTTCAACTTAACATTTGACTTATTTGTCAATGGCTGATAACTATCATTGAGCTGATTGGCACGTTCAGCCAAAGCAGTACCAGTGAAAACAGCCGACAAAGTGTCAACCTCCGTTTCGCTATCACGCAGATACAAAGTTGTACCATCATTCATATTGAAGACATACTTACTTGGCAAGAGCTGCTGAGTTGAGTCAGCATTGCTCCAAGTCACAACGTGCGTAAGCTTGTCATAAGTAACATTATTAAGTGGAATAGCCGTACTTCCATCTGCTGTAAGCGCATTATCACCCTTCATTGTAAACTGAATAGGAATGATGGTCAATTCCTTTCGTTGCTGATTAACAACAATCTGATACAGTCCTTCTGAAGGAACAGAGAAGCCTTCACCACCTTCTGTCAAACTATAAGCTGCCGCCTGAGCGTTAGAAAGCGGAATCTCACTTCCCTTTCCATAAACAATAGGTTTTCCATCAGTACCCACAAAGGAAATCTGAAAGCGACCATCTTTCTTCAACCAAGCCTTAAGACTTAACATATTAGCATGAGAGCCAGCAATCAGTCGTCCTGTCTCAATTGGGATAGAGAACTCTGATGAAGAACCTGAAAGATAGATTCCCTCTGGCACATTCACAACCTCATCGTAGGCTATATTATTTTCTGTACAAGCTGCAACGCCTAAGACGCACAACATAGTAAAGATATTCTTTAACTTTATCATGATGCTCTAATTTTGTTATAGTGCTGTCCGACAAACCATGTCCTTGTAAGTTAGTTATTAGTGTCTTACTCTATTTTTAATGTAAGTAATGACCCTATCTTACCATCTTATATCGTGGAGCTGGTGCTCAGCACGTGTGGTGTTCATGCCCAACACCAATCGTGTTAAGGCTTTATCGGACAGCAGTAATTATATTACCAATCTCTATTTTGACTCCATTTCTTCAGCTTGAGTAGCTCAGACTCTGGAATTGGATACCAATACATTTTAGGTTGGAAAACTCTATGTTCTACTTCTGTAGGTGCATAGGTAAATCCACCTGTAGCCTTCTTGGCAATCTGTACTCCCATAAGTGGAGAACCAAGTGTAGAAGAAGCAATTTTCCAACGGCGTACATCCCAAGAACGATGCTCCTCGAAAGCCAACTCCACACGACGCTCATGCTGTATAACCTTACGCATCTCATCTTGTGAAAGTCCACTTACGACATTTGGAAGTGAAGCACGATTACGAACCTTATTCAAATAAATAGCAATATTAGGATTAGAAGGGTCATATTCATTGAGTGCCTCAGCATAGTTCAAATAGATTTCAGCCAAGCGGAACAATGGGACAACATGACCACCGCTACCTCCTCCAGTCTGAATATTAACATCCTCATTGAGGTACTTACGCAAGTAATATCCAGTCTTGGTTGCATTTGGATTAGGACTTGCATCTGCACCTCCAGGGAAAGTAGTTACATTCTTTCCCTTGAAAGAAGCTACATTCATCAAGATTGTTGCAGCCAATCGTGCGTCTCTATTTATGTAAGGCTGTGCTGCTTTAGCAGGATCGTTCCAATCAAAGGCTGTTCCGTCAAGCATCTCATACTCATCAACTAAGTTTTGTGAAGGATTAGTTCCCCCCTTTCCACCAAAGCTAATTGGGAAGTTACTCTTTTCAAAACTTGAGTTTGCACCATATCTACGTACGAAGATATATTCCTTATTTTGGAAGTCATTCTTAAACAAATCACCATAAGAGGTAGCCAACTCATATTGATTGAGGTCGATAACAGCCTTAGCCGCATCAGCTGCAGCCTTCCAAAGAGAAGCATCAGACGGCTTATTAGATTCGTTTAAATCACCAAAATTAACGTAAAGAGGACTGGCAGCATAAAGTAACACACGACTCTTCAAAGCCAACGCTGCGCCCTTCGTTGCACGACCAAAAGCATCATTATTATTACGCCATGGTGTCAGTTCAAGTGTATCTGCAGCCGTGTCGCACTCTTTAACGATGAAATCTACAACCTCCTTCATGTTTGGACGTGGAGTATTCTCATAATTCTCATTGAGACTGAGCGTAGAGGTAACAATTGGAGTTGGACCATAACGCTTCAACAATTCAAATTGGAAGTAGGCACGAAGGAAACGAGCCTCTGCTCGCCACATACGGATATCCTTCAAGTTATTAGCATACTCAACCTGCTTATTAGGGTCCAATCGTGTAATATCAAGATTGACATGATTGGTGTTTTCCAGTAGAGTACAACACTTAGAGATACCAGCATAGTAACGATTCCAATGGTCATCAGGATTGCTCAAAGCACTCCAAGAGCCATTATTAAACTGTTGAACATTTGCTGTTTCTATAGCAAACTCGGCATCATCTGTTGCAGCATCTAACATAGCTCCATCTGACAAACGGTTCAATCCCTCTGGAAGCAGTGAGTAAGCATAGGTAAGATATTGCTTTGTTCTATTGTAAGAATCAAACGTTGCAGTCTTATCTATAAACGAATCTTCCTCACGGTCCAAAAGACTATTACATGAACTTAGAACCAGTGCAGTGCTGATAGACACTGGGATGATAATATTTGAAAAAAACTTTGTTTTCATAGAATAAAGTTTCTAATATAAGACATAAATTAGAATGCAAGCTTTAAACCTACACTAACAGTACGCATAAGTGGATAGCTTAAGAGGTTATCTTGCTCAGCATCACCCAATTTTCCAAGATGATCCAGTGTGAACAAGTTGGTAGCATTCACGTAGAAATAAATACTACTTAATCGCAATGCACGTGTAACGGAATTTGCAAGTTCATATCCTACCTGAACATTACGTAGACGCAAGAAGCTTCCATTACGACGCCAGAAGGTTGAAGTGCGATAGTTATTGCTGAAATTCATCGTTGACAAACGTGGGTAGGAAGCATCTGTATGTGTTGGAGTCCAACTATCAAGTGCTAAATTAGATGCTGTACCGTTGTTTTGGAAAGAGTAGATATTCGCTCCACGGAGATAGATATCACGCTGCGCAACACCTTGGAACATTACACTGAAATCAAAACCTTTGTACTTAAAGCCTCCACTAAACATGTAATTCCATGCAGGGACAGTACTATTACCAATAGGATGAGCATCATTCTCATCAACTACCTGGTCATTGTTATAGTCTTTATACTTGATATCTCCAGGTGCAACACGTCCAAAACGAGGTTGCGGAAGATTAGCATTAAGTTTTCCATTGCTATCGAAATCATTTGCTGTATAGTAGCCATCAGCCTCTAAAACAATAGGTTTCCACACAGAATTACCCTTCTTATAAAGGTAGCTTTCTGGCTTAACATCTTCTCCCTGCTCATCAACACGACTCATAGCATACCATGTTCCAGCCTCAGCAAAGTAAGAAAAGTTATCACGAACCTTACCCTGATAACGTGCTTTGAGCTCGAAACCGTGGTTTGTCACTTTACCCACATTCATCAAAGGTAGTATACTACCATAAGAAGCTCCAACAATACCCAATACCTGCGCATAAGGATAAGCAAGGATATCAGACTGCACCTCATGGAAGACATCAAAGTTGACAGAAAGATTTTTCCAAAGTGTAGCATCAATACCAACATTGAACATACGCTTCTTTTCCCATGTTACAAATGGGTTTGCCAAAGTCTTTTCTGTGAAACCAGAAGACTGCGAGCTACCTGTGCCGAACAGATAACTACCACTACCACCGTATGACTCATCATAAATATAGCGAGCAGAAGTCTGATTGTTACCAGTAAGACCATAAGAAGTACGCAACTTCAAGAAATCAACCCATGACAAAGACTTCATAAACGATTCGCTACTAACGACCCATGCTGCTGACATTGCTGGGAATACTCCAAAACGACGACCACGTGCATAGTTATCTGTACCCATATAAGAAGCTACAACTTCAGCAATATAACGTTTCTGATAATCATAGGACAGACGGCCTGCAAAGTTCACATAACATTCGTCATCACGTACATCATACACCTGATAACGGTCATTGTGCATCAACAACATAGCATGAACACCATGATCTCCAAACTGACGCTGATAATCAATCTGACCTTGTAAACCTATACGTGACTGACTGGTTCTGAAGCCTTCTGTAGCTGTCAAAGCTGCATCTGAGCCATACTGAGTATAATTGTAAACAGGGTTATTTTGTGCATCAACACCTGTTTGAGCCAGAGAATAACGTGCGTAGTCACGTGTCTTTGGAGATGATTCAGCCATAAAGTTGTAATAACCAAACATTACCTTGGCACTCAAACCGCGAACGAGCGCACTGAAGTCATACTGCAAACCAAAGATAACCTGCAACGAACGAGAGTTCTCCTTATACAAGCCTCTGTTCAAAAGATTTGCAACAGGATTGGTATACAATGATGTTCCACCAATACTTCCATTCGGATTGTAAACAGGGAAAGCATTAGGGGGAGTCGTCCAAACAGACTTCAAATAATCATCTGCACCACCAGCACCCGGTGTTGTCTTCTCTGCAAAGCTCACACCTGAATAAAGGAACGTGCGGAAATACTTTGTGATATCAACATCTAGATTTGCTCTGAAGTTATAACGTGCATAGTTTACATTGGCATTCTCTCGTTGCTTTGAATCTGTTCCACGATAAATACCATCATTATGCATTAATCCAGCCATTACATAGTAGTTCAGACCACCGCCACCACCACGGAAAGACAATTCGCCCATCGTCAGTGGTGTGGTATTCTTATACAACTGATTCTTCCAATTTATATTTGGATAAAGGTATTGATTGCTTCCTGACTGATAAGCAGCAAGTGCTTCATTCGTATATAAAGCCGCTTTTCCATCATTCTCAAGTGCTTGATTATACAGGCGTGCATAATTGTAAGCATCCATCGGTGTATCCATGATTGTTGGCATTTGGATACCCGTCTGCATACGAAAACCTATCTTAGGAGAAGAATGATAACCCTTCTTTGTAGTAATCAACAAAACACCATTTGCACCTCTTGAACCGTAGATAGCCAAGGCTGCAGCATCCTTCAATAAAGATACCGACTCTATTTCTTCGGCAGAGATGTTATCTAATGGAGCTTCAAAACCATCAACAAAGACAAGCATCTGCTGCTTGCTGTTGAACGAACTTACACCACGTGTGAACATATTCTCCATATAGAAGTCGTAACCAGGCTCACCCGATTTCTGTAGAATCGATAGTCCAGGAAGCATTCCCTTTAACGAGTTACCCACCGTTGGTGATGTAATCTCCATGAGACGCTCACCCTTTACGGTAGAAATAGCAGCCGACTGTGTTTTTGAAGACTGTACACCATAAGCTACATTTACGCCTGTTGTATCAGTGATTTCTTGTGCATATCCAGAAAGACTGGATAGCATAAGAGCGCCTCCTATGATATGAATCTTATATTTCATTGTTCAATTATTTTACATTAAGATTTACACGTTATTACCATCCAGGGTTCTGAATGAGATAGCCCTTATTGACTTCTTTCTGGTCAATAGCATACAAGTAGCAGTTATCATTCCAAAAACGGTGTTCAAACACATATGGTTGATAATGGATATGTGTCTTATTACCATCTGTTGAATTAATCTTCAAGCCATAAAATTTACCCTTCATAACTCCTTCGTCACCAGCGATAAGCCATCTTCTGATATCCCAGAAACGATGATCTTCAAATGCCAACTCTACTGCACGTTCATTACGAAGCTTTGTTCGGAAAGCCTCCTGCGTCATACCTGCAGGGAAGTCTGGCATACCTGCACGTGCACGAACAAGGTTAACAGCATCGTAAGCTGCTTGTGAAGGTGTACTTTCATATTCGTTAAGTGCCTCAGCATAATTCAAATAAAGTTCTGCCAAACGGAAAACAGGCCACTGTACATCGGTAGAATTACTGCCATTTACATGTAAACTACGTGGAACCCACTTATGAAGCAAATGAGCTGTACGGTCCATAGCAGACTTCTCAGAACCTCCGTCGAGGAAGTTGATAAATGGGATTTCATCATTCCAGCTACTGCTATGATAAGCAATAGTCTGCTTGAAACGTGGGTCAAGACTGTTATAAATATCAATGAGGTTATCACCACCATTCATATTCCAATCAGCAGGCTGACCATCTGCGCGCTTCTCATAACGCTGAACAAAATTGAATGTTACATATAAACCAGCATCTCCCCATGCCTTGTTCATAGCCCAAGTAGGCAAGTTTGCAACCAAAGGACGATTTGTTGTCTTGAAGTTTCTGTACTTCATATTACCTAAAATGATTTCCTCATTATTAGGAATAGTCCATACATCTTCATAGTCTTTCTCCGGGTTACCAGTATTATGAATCTTATAATGTCCTGAAGAAACTGCTGCATCAATAGCTGCCTTAGCTGCATCAGCTGCCTTCTTCCAACGCTCTTTATCATAGTTTCCATAACCAATGAGGTCTTCGTGACCAGGGAATGCCATATAAGGTCTGTTCGTATTGAACAATGGACTTGCTGCATAGAGTAGAACCCTTGCCTTCAAAGCTAAGGCTGCTATGCGCGTAGCACGACCTAACTTTGACTCATCAGTATAGTAATCAGGGAGAAATTGTGTTGCTCTATCACAGTCAACAAGAATAGAATCAACACAATCAGAGAACGAATTACGAGGACGTTTTGAGAAGTCTGTTGGATCAATCACCTCTCTTACGATTGGCATACCACCATATCGATAGACACCTTCCCATAACAGCATGGCTCTCATAAAATAAGCTTCGCCAGTAGCACGCTTATTAAATTCAGGGTCACCTTCATCAAAAGGCACTTCATTAATACGCTTTAAGATAAGATTTGCAACACGTGTTGTATGGTTTCTTAAATAAAAGCGACAATCTTCGTCCCATGTAAAGTTACTATTTGTATGGTTGCCTGCATTCCATGCAGCATTGCCCATCGCCCAAGTTGCAACATCTTCTCCCTCATCGCAAGCTGAAGCTAAGGTCGAAGAAGACAACAAACGACGATCTGTATTAGAACTACTCATACAAAAGCCATAGGGCATTCCTTCTGCATAGAGCGTTGTTAATAATCTCTCTGCATCTGCTCGAGTTGAGAAAACTTCATTCTCTCCATAGTCGACAGAGGGTGGAGTCTCTAAGTAGTCAGAACAGGATGCGAGCAAAATAGAAGCACAACTACATGCTATATATAAAAATTTCTTCTTCATACGAAAGGTTTTTAGAATTGAATATTTATACCCATGTTATAGATTTTCTGCAATGGGTAGGTATTAATCTCAGTTGCTCCTCCTCTTGATGGAGCCTCTGGATCCAAGTCAATAACATCTGTCCAAGTAAACAAGTTTGTTCCACTAATGAACACTCTCAAACTTTCCAATCCCAATGCCTTGAGCTGCTTCTTATTAAAGGTATAACCAAGCTCTAAGTTTTTCAGACGCAAATAGTTAGCATTGCGAATCCAGAAGTCTGAATCCTGATAGTTGTTATCAGTATCACGCGATGGACTCATTGACAAACGAGGGAAACTAATGTTTTCACCACGGTCATAACGGTCTTGTGTCCAACGTTCCAAAATCAAAGTCTTAGCACTATTATGGGCATTGATGAATGGCCACAATGCACGACCAAAGTACTTAATAGAAACGTGTGAGGCACCCTGGAAGAGTGCTGAACAGTCAAAGCCACGCCAGTTAAATCCTGCAGAGAATCCATAGATTATCTCTGGAGTAGGTGAATAACCTATTGGCACCATATCATACATATCAATCTTTCCATCCTTATTTACGTCAACATAGCGGATATCACCAGGCTGCAAACGATTACCATTCCAACTGCTTACAGGGCGGTCGAGCGCATTGATTTCTTCCCAAGAATTATAAAAGCCATTAGAGAGAAGACCAAAGAACTGACCTACACGACGACCTGTACGCATCTGATAAGCATACTTTTCTGGAACTTCATCTTGGAAGAGAATCTTATTGCGCGCAAAAGAATAGTTGAAACGCCCCCAGTAGTTGAAGTCGCGTATCTTATTACGATAGTTTACGTCAAACTCAAAACCAGAGTTCTCCATCTCACCCATATTGTAAGCTGGCAAAGAAGCACCAATCAACATTGGCGCACTGTTTCGATTTGAGAGGATGTTATTACGACGCTCCTTAAAGTAATCAAACGAAACTGTCAAATGATTCTTGAGGAAGTTCATATCAACACCAAGATTCAACTTACGAGCTTTCTCCCATGTCAACAATGGGTTACCCAAACGTTTTTCCTCTATCATCTGCGAATAAACAGGGTTAGCTGATGAACCAAAGTTATAACCAGAAAGGTTTCCACTTGTTGAGCCATAAACAGAAGGCAGATATAAGAAGCGGTCACCACCAATCTTATCATTACCTACTTCACCATAGGTTGCTCTCAATTTCATATAAACAAGCCAATCATTCTTTGGGAAGAAAGGTTCTTCACTGACTACCCAACCTGCAGATACAGCAGGGAAGAAACCAAATCGACGACCTGCAGCAAAGTTCTCTGTACCATTATAACCCATGTTAAACTCTGCCAAATAGCGACTGGCATAACCATAGGTCACACGTCCTACAATACCTTGATAGGCATTAGGCACATGATAGGCAAGGCTTGGTGAGTAATATTTACTCTGATTATAGAGCAAGAGAGCAGTGGCATGATGCTTTCCAAATGTACGATCAAAGTGGATTCCAGCCTCGAAATAAACCTTTCTGTTCTTTCCGTAATTGAATCCTCCACCCCAAGTGCTTTCTTCGTTTTGTGGTACAAGGATGATATTCGTTGGATCACTTGGGTCTACCTTAGGAACGAAAGTCTGCATGGTTTTCACCGAGAGACGTTTACTGTAGTAATAGCTGTCATAAGAAGTACTTGCATGAACTGAAAGACCTTTCAACAATAAACGTGACAAATCATAGTCAAAACGCAAAGTTGAGTTAATGGTGTTAGCATAGGTATTGTTATAACCATTGTTCAACAATGCCTGCCATGGATTCTCATCATCAATAGTATTCTCAAGACGTACTAACTTTCCATCTACCATACCTGGAGTACCCAATGGTGTTGCCCAAGAAATCTCTTTCCAAAGTTCACTATTACCAATACCTGGAGTACGGATATTATTGATTTGTGTTGACAGTTGTACAGTTGCCTTAAAGTCCTGTGTGATATTAAAATCGAGATTTGAACGGAAGTTATAACGTGTGTCAGAAGCATTCACATCGTGATTACGATCTATCTTCGTATATTTGTACATACCTCCTTGATTGAAGAAACCAGCAGAGATAAAGTACTTCATACGATCTGTACCACCTGAAATATTGAAGTTGTGCTGTGTACGGAGAGAAGCCTTACGCAAGAACTTACCCACCCAGTCAGTACTTGGATGCATAATAGGGTCTGTTCCATCACGATAGAGCTGAATATCTGCTTCGGTAAAGCGTGGAACATAAGATGTACCCTTTGTGTAAGCATCATTTTTCAAAGCCTCATTATACATCTCACAATACTCTGCACTATTTAAATAATGTGGTAAAGCTGTAGGTGATTGAACTGCGAAATTACCAGAATAACTCAAGTGTGGCTTACCTTTCTGACCTTTTCGAGTTGTTATTAAGATAACACCATTTGCACCACGTACACCATAGATAGCAGTAGCAGAAGCATCCTTAAGAATACTTACCGACTCAATTTCATTAGGGTCGAGTCCATTGTAATTTGGACGCTCTACACCATCAATCATTACTAAAGGGGCTGTGTTGTCTGAGAACGTACTCACACCACGAATCAAAAGGGTTGAGTTGTCTTCACCCGGCGCACCACTTCTCTGCATAGCAATAAGTCCTGGCATCTTACCGACCAACATATTACTAATATTTGCCTGTGGGGTTTGTACCAAGTCTTTTGTTGACACTGATGCAATAGCACCTGTTACGGTTGCCTTCTTCTGTGTACCATAACCTACGACAACAACTTCATTAAGGGCTTGTGCTTCATCTTCCTTTAAGGTAATCTTCAGATTGGCACCACTCTTCGCAGCTACCTCACGAGTAGCAAAACCAATGTATGAAATAGAAAGTACGCTATTTGCTGGAGCTTCTATCGTAAACTCTCCATCGGTATTCGTAGCTGTTCCTATCGTTGTTCCTTTTACAAAGACACTCGCACCGATGATTGGATCACCATTTGCCTCAAGAACAACACCCGAGATTTTATGCTTCTCTGGTGTATATTGTTCCCGCTCATTAATAGCTACTGCCTTTTTTTGTTCAGAACTCTCAACTCTTTCCTTTGCCACAGGGGCAAGGCTTAATACAATAGTATTATTGTTGAAAGAATATTGAATTCCATGAGGAGAAAACACATGTGTAAGGGCTTTCTCTAAAGGCCAATTCTTACATACCAATGTTACTTTCGTCTTAGAGTTAAGTACATTGTTACGATACACAAATGTGTAATTCGTTTGTTGTTCAACTTGCCGAATAAACCGACTGATTTCTTCGTTTTGGAGATTTAGGCTCACATTACCACGCTGCGCCAACAACATTGTCGGTATAAGTGATAATACCATAACCAACAAGCAACGCAGAAGGAATCTCCTTCTTGTTTTTAGATTGTTTGCCATATACTATGTTTTTAGTTATAAGGGTTTAGATATAAAGATTTATTCTATGATTATTGTTCCATTATCTGTATGATAATTAAATTTATACTGCATCTTCAACGAACTAAGTACACTTTCCAATGATTCATTATAGAAGGTACCCGTGAGGAGGTCGTTAGCTAACTTCTTATTACGAAGCTGAATGCGTACGCCATACCAATCCTCAATTTCATGTAACACCTCAGCCAACGGCTTACTATTAAATGCCAGATAGCCTTCTTTCCAACGTGCATCAGTTGTCGCATCATTGTCACAGATTTTAAACTGATGCGAAGCAAGCTTATAGATTGATTTCTTTCCTGGATAAAGACGATAATCTTCTTTTAGCGCCTCTGATGTAAGTCGAACGGCACCAGAGAACAAGGCTGTCTCAATGGCATCTTCATGATAGCGTACATTGAACTCGGTACCCAAGACTTCAATTTGCATATCGTTTACCTTTACACGAAATGGGCAAGAGGCATCTTTCGTTACATCAAAAAAAGCTTCACCTTTTGTCAACACCACTTCACGATGTTTTTGAGGTACTACATTATAACATAATTGGCTATTTCCGTTGAGGGTTACTCGCGTACCATCAGGCAAGGTTATCGTACGCTTACTACCCGCCTTAACACTTACATAAGTGTAAACTGGAGCCGAAGGAGCCAATGAGTTTATCCACCAATAACTGCCACCTACCAATGACAACATCAAAACGAACATCGCCGCATAGCGCAAGAATCTGCGAACACGTGTCTGACGTTTCTCTTCTTTCACATTAGCATAGATATTTTGCAAGATTCTTTGCTGTGACTCACTACTCATCTTTACAGACTCTGACGATGTAGATAAATCATCACACATTAAATCCCACAACTCCTCATCTGATGTGAGCGGAACCTTATTTTTCAATAGCTCAAAATCCATTTGAGATATTTGTCCCGATAAATATTGCTTATATAATTCTTCGAATTTCTTTTCCATACGTTTTTAGCTTATAAGATGTATACGTATAGATATGAAGATAATACCTAAAAATAACTTTTATTAACAAGCAACGTAAATTCAACAAGCAATTATGAAAAAACAAAAAAGGTTCTTCCGTTAAATGTATGGACGCGTTTCGTATTAATTTAATGGAAGAACCGAAGTTACTCTTTAAAAAAACATTGCTAAAACAGTCATCTATCTTTCCTATTATCATTCTCTAACATTGAAAACCATTTCATTTTAAAACCTCGAAAATCGACATATAAGTACTTGAAAAATCATTACATAATTTCGGATAAAACATCTATAAAGGACGGCAAAAACACATATAAAAAGCAAGTTTGCAATCAACAGAGAATCAATTAGTTACAGAGTAGTAAAATAAAAGGTGCTTAATTGGACTTCAAAAGGGCGTTAGTAAGACCTCAAAA
>ERZ772906.302-NODE-302-length-30372-cov-3.902992_pt1 | contig 30372 bp, 24 predicted proteins | sample MGYA00511338_ERZ772906 | MGnify/ENA primary metagenome ERZ772906 (study PRJEB29015, sample SAMEA2738076) | human oral metagenome | biome: human oral; feature: human-associated habitat; material: saliva | place: China | collected 2212 ... | reverse complement strand
CCATAAATAGCGAGCTCTTTAATTTCGCCACTTCTGACTTTCATAACGATTGGCATGAGGTTGTTTGGAATACCGTTTGGATCTTCACCAAGAAGACCGGATTCGTGAGCGCCAACTGGATTGAAGTAACGCAAGATTACCACAGACATTTCTGGGCGAGCCACGGCTTCAGCTTCCAGGATTTTTTCGATTACATGCTTAGTTTCACCGTATGGGTTAGTAATGGCGACACCAGTAGTAAGATCTTCGCTAAGTTTGCCGGAATTCTTCGCGCCATAAACGGTAGCGGAAGAACTGAAGATAATTTTATTGACCTTAAATTCAGCCATGCATTTCAAGAGATTGACAGTTCCCTGAACATTGGTTTCATAATATTCGAGAGGTTTTTCAATAGATTCAGCGACTGCCTTTAATCCTGCAAAGTGGATGACAGCTTCAAAATCGTGAGACTGAAAAAGTTCACGCATCCCAGCGAGATCTAAAATATCAAGCTTGTGAAACTCTGGCTTAGTGCCAGTGAGGGTGGCGATTTTATCGAGAACTTCGATTTTACTATTAAATAAATTATCAATAATTGTAACTTCGTGACCAGCCTTAATTAACTCTACAACAGTGTGAGAACCAATATAGCCAGTACCTCCAGTAACGAGAATTTTCATGTTGGTTGACTCCTTTTTATTAATTTTATTATAACACTAATTAAGAGAGTGAGCTTTTCGCTTGGCGAAAAAACCAGAGATAATCTTATAAATCAATTTAAAGATAGATTGACGAATTAATTCAATCACAAGACAAGCCAGAAAGACACCAAAAATGGTTTGAATTGAATACAATACGAAATCTATTTTAGGAAGAGTAAGGTGACTAGCTACATTCATAGTCTGACCACGCCATAATTTATAATACATAATATTATTATCATGAATTAAATAAATACCAAAAGTAGCACCACCAATTAAATCCACCCACTTTGAGCTAAAATTGAAACTTTGAAAAATTATTAATATTGAGGTAATAAAAACTAGACTAGTGATTGAGGCAATATTAGTAAATAGATCTCCTGGAATATCATGATAACCCAGTTTAGAAAGTAGAATTAGAATAAGTGGAGCTAAAATTAGGACTGCAGTAGATAAAGTAAAGGCAAAGATTGGCCAATTTTTATCCTGTAACTGATCTTTAAATCGATTAATCGAATAACCAATCAATAGGCAACAAACTACCGGACTAATAACTATATATGGAAACTCAAAGGTGGAAGCGGTGAGAAATTTAAAGGTCGCAATCACCGAATTAAAAGCACAGGTGATTAGGAGAAATATAATAATATCCCGCTGACTCATCACATCAAACCATTTTTTAAGATATGGGGAAATTAAGAAAACAAAGGTATAGGCAGTCACGAACCAATAGCCATTAGCAACAACCGGCATCATCAATCTAAGTAAGCGAATATTTAGTGGGAATTGAATTTTAGTAATTGGGTCTTTTAAAATAAAAGCAATAATTAAAAAAATAAACGAATAGGTCCAAGTCGGAATGAGGATATCAAAAATTTTACGATACTTAAACGACCTACGATTATAAAGAAAATAGCCGGTAATCGCAAAGAAAATACCGACACCAATTTTGCCAAAACTTTTTAAGATTTCTACCCAATATTCATTAAAAATCAAATGGCCACCCGAAGCCCAGTTGGTATGAGTGCCAAAATGATGGGCAACAATCATTATCATAGCTATAATACGTAATAGCTCAATACTAGAATTTCTTTTTTTATGGACACGGGAATTCTCTGAAGATGTGAGACTCTCTGACATATAACCTCCTATATGCTTATGATTATATCATAATAGAGATATACAAGAGGTGATTTTTCCACTATAATAAAATTATGAAAAATATTCTTTATATTGTGGTTCCCTGCTATAACGAAGAGGCCTGCTTAGCGGAAACTAATAAACAATTAAATCAGAAGCTTGCGAGCCTAGTAAAGAAGAAAAAAATCTCTGAAAAAAGTCGTATTGTCTACGTGAATGATGGCTCAAAAGATAAAACTTGGGATATTATTTCTGGATTCAATAAGTCAACTACAGTAGGTATTAAATTATCAAAAAATTGCGGCCATCAAAATGCATTACTGGCTGGCTTAATGTATGCAAAAGATCATGCGGATATTTCAATCAGTATTGATGCAGACTTACAGGATGATATTGAAGTAATTGATCAATTTATCGAAAAATACAACGAAGGTTGTGAAATTGTTTATGGTGTGCGCGATAGTCGTGAGACTGACACTTTCTTTAAGCGAAATACGGCCATAATGTTCTATAAAATTATGGAAAAATTAGGAGTAAAAGTCGTATTTAATTCTGCAGATTATCGCCTAATGAGTAAACGCGCACTGGAAGAATTAGCTAAATTTAAAGAAACTAATCTATTCTTACGTGGCATCGTGCCAACTATCGGCTTCAAGACTGACAAAGTTTATTATGCCAGAGCAAAAAGATTTGCGGGTGAGACTCACTATCCATTAAAAAAGATGTTGAATTTTGCTTGGGATGGAATCACTTCTTTTAGCGTACAACCAATACGTTTAGTTTTATCGATGGGGATCCTTGTAACTTTCGTGAGCCTTGCAGTAATTATCTATTCTTTAGCCGTGAAGATTTTAGGTATGGCAGTGAGCGGATGGACTTTTATTATCTGTTCAATTTGGCTACTGGGCGGACTTCAAATGTTTGCAATTGGCTTAATTGGCGAATATATCGGCAAAATTTATTCAGAAACCAAATCACGCCCGCGCTACATTATTGAAGAAATTTTAGATAAATAATTAAACTATTTTACGAAAAATCCGATAAAGTAAACCATTTAGTGGCGTTAATAAAATTAAATAAAAACGTAATTTTTTAGTGAGATAGGGATTTTTGGTGAATTGAAATTTTTTACTATTTTGTTTTACCCAGATGCGATTTTTTTCAAAGTATTTAGCCGGAATCATCCCAGAAATACTAGCATCCATATAAGCAAATTTAGCTAGAAGTATAGCAATTTCACAGACGGGACTATATTCTCCAGAGAGATACTCCTGTGCTTCTGTGGCGGTCTGCAATTTAGCCTGAAGACGACGCAGGGTTTTAAACTCTGAATCCTTATTAGCGGTAATATGACTATTAGTACGATAATAATAATATTCAATAGAATTTAAATAAGAAATCTTCTGAGCCTTAGCAAACAATTTATAGGTAGTCAGATTATCTTCATGTACCTGCCCTACGGGGTATTGAATATTAAAGTCCTGAAAGAGGGATTTTTTGTAGAGTTTATTCCAAATTAAAATATCGAAATCCTGCTGCTTAATAAAATAATTAGTTAAGGCTGATTTGGAATCAAGTATTTGAGCGGATGGAATAAATTTTATGCGGCTGTTCTCACGAATTTCTTCATAGCCACAGACGGCAATATCAGAAGAATCGGTAATTAATCTTTGATAGAGATGTTCTAAAAATGTTTCTTTAATTTGATCATCCCCATCAATAAAAGATAAGTACTGTCCTTGAGATTCCTGAATGCCAAGATTTCTCACGGCGGAAATACCCTGATTTTTCTGCGAAATAACTCGAATATTTGAATAGACTTTTGCAAGTTTTTCGCAGACATTTTTAGTTTCATCGGTAGAGCCATCATCGATAATAATGATTTCAAAATTAGAATAAGTTTGCTTTTCAATCGAATTAATACAGTCGGTGATACAGTGAGCAAGATTATAAGCCGGAACAATTACGGAAATAAGTGGTTGGTTATTCATAATCCTCCTGATATAGCGGAATTATTTGTTCTTGGATAATTTTACTAAAATTAAATTGAGCAAGATAATCTCCCCTAGCGATTTTAGCAAAAGTCTCAGATTTTTCTGGATTTTCAATAATTTCAATAAATTTCAAATAGAGATCTTCTGGGTCCTTTACCTTAGCCAAGTAACCGTTTCTTTGGGCTTGAATAAGTTCATGATTTTCTGGAATATCTGTGGTAATAATAATTTTTTGCATCATCATTGCCTCGAGAATAGAAAGACTTAGACCTTCTTTATAAGTAGGCAGTACAAAAATATCAAAACTTTGAAAAGCCTGCTTTATATCACTTACAAACCCGCACCATTGAATATTTGGCGAGATATATTGTGTTTTTAGTTTAGTTAAATATTCCTCTTCACCAGTGCCGTAGATTTTAAGTAAAATATTTGATTTTTCTGATTGAAGTTTTTGAAAAACAACCAATAATTCCTCAATTCCCTTCTCCTGGCAAATACGACCTACAAAACCAAACACAAAATCATTCTTTGAAACTACGGTAGAACTTTTTTGCTGATAAAAATCATAGACACCATTATAAATAACTGAGAGATTATGAATTTTTCTGGGAGCTAAGATTCGCTCAATGGCAGTTTTTTCATAATGTGAAATAGTAGTAATATGATGGACTTTTTTAGATAATCGATAGATATATTTACCGATAAAATTCTTCAGTGGAAGATTAATATTTTGAAAAATAAAAGCACGAAAATCAGCATGATCAGTCCAAATAATTCGCTTTTTAAGATGTTTACCAGCGAGAGTACCAGCAATTAGGTCATCGCGTGACTGTAAATGCAAAACATCAATCTGATTTTTTTTAATTATTCGGCGGTACCAAAAATAAAGATAAATTTGCCAGAAGAAATAAATTGGCAGAAAAAGGTTACGACAACCACTCCAATTTTGTTGAATCAAAAATGGCGCCTTAATCACTGAAAGATTCTGTTTCTTAGCTTCCTCCTGAAGTTTTAAAGAGGAAGTAATAATAGTGGGATTGAAGCCATTAAGATTCAATCCCTTAGCTAGTTCAATCTGATATTTTTCAGCGCCACCAAAATCATTTGGACGACAGTTTCTAACTAGGCCAATGTTTTTATGCATTTTTCATTGATGCAGATAGCTGATCTGCCATCTCCATACAGTCTTCCATGGAGTTGTATGTCCAACTACCATAGCGACCGAGATTATAAATATTCTTCTCAGTAAGTTTTTGCTTGAGCTGATCAGTTAATTCAGTATCTTTCTTAGAAATATGAACATAGGCTGGATCCATGACGATAATACTGTGGTCAACTAATTTATTATCATCATCGATAATACCGACTTTTTTCATACCAATAAGAGCTTTTTTAAGTTCTTTTTCGGCATCAATTTCCGCATTTTTAGAGAAACCAATTTCAACATAAACACTTAATTTGTCTTGGTTCAAAATATTATTATAAAAACCAATACGATAAAAATTAAGTGATTTATCTGGGAAATAAACCCAGTGTTCTTTTTGGTATTTCTTAGAAGGAGAGTCAAAACCAAGATTCAAAACAAGCACCTTATTATAAGATAATTCATCCGCGTTCACTTGATATTCGGAATTATTTAGAAGCTTCAAAAATTGGTTAAGTGGAGCGGAATTAATGAGGTTCTTATATTGAATTTGTTGACCGTCCGATAGAGTAGCAATATGATTTTCTACGTCAATCTTACTAACGGAAGTATTGAAAAGGACTTTTGAAGAATCAATTTCGGCAAATAGTTTATCAATGAAATAGCCAGTACCTTTCTTTAGATACATAAAAGTGTCGTTATAGGTAGCGGTTTTTTGTTCCTTCATATTGCGAATAATTGCTTCACGATCTGCATATGGGAAGAAACGACCCATAGCTTCCTTATCTAGCAAGGTTAGATCAGTAGCATAGAGTTTTTCATTGTATGGGCGAAGGAATTTTTCTGTAATACTTTTACCGAAACGATCATAGAGCATATCGAGGAAGCTAGTATTTTCGCCAGTTTTATCGTTAATAAACAGATCATATAGACAATCGATAAAATCTGGTTTTTCCAATTGATGAATATTCAGCTGAAATGGATAATCAATCAGTTGATCTTTATAGTAAATAAAAGTCTGTTTGGTTTGGCGAATAATTTGATCTGGTTCGACAAATGACTCAAATAGTTTCTTATATTTTTCGGTTTTAAAGTGGTAAAAATGGCCAGCATAGTCCCAGACGTATTGATCATTTTTAATCGTGCTACAGTAACCACCAGGGGTACTATTTTTTTCAACGATCAAATAATCACCTTTATTAAAATAAGCAAAAGATAAGCCTGAAAGACCTGCGCCAATAATTAAATTATCTACAGTTTTCATATGATTTTATTTTAGCACAGATAGAGGCAGCTAACAATAATTATGCTATAATAACAGATATGAGTAGAAGGTGCAGTTTAGTTATAAATATTTTGATAAATTCTGGCAGTGAGTCTGAATTATCCCAAACCATTAGCAGCTTATTAGAACAAGTTGCGATTGAAAATTTTGAGACAAAAATCGTTATCCAGGATGAAAAATCCCTAAGTAAAAAATATCTAAACAGCCTAGATGAACTAATAAAGGATAGCCCCCTAGCAAGAATTTCCAATAAAGAAGCTCTGGAAGAGAACTTCGATTACCGACTTAAATTAGAAGCAGGTGATCTTTTAACTAGTACGTTTATTTATCGTGGTATTCAATACCTAAAACGTAATCCAGTAGCTATGGTTATTCCAGAATATAGCATTCGTTTTATGCTAGAAGGTATGTATGGATTAATTACTCGTAATAAGTTTTTAACACTCGACAAACAAGGTATTTCCCTACTAAACAATCATCACACAGGTGAAATTAGCCGCTTATTTGACGTAATTGAAGAAAGTGCGGTAGTTAAGAAGAATTACTACGGATCAACTTTTGAATATCTAGATACTGCGAGACGAAATAAATCATTCTATCTGAACAATATTGAATTAACACCTTCAGTTACAAAAAAGATTGACGTAAATAAACTAAATTTAATTGCTGGTGGATATCGTGATCGTCATAATTTGGATTGGTTAAAAAAATTATGTGGTAGGAGTAAGGTCGCACATAGAATTTATGATTTTGTTTTTCAACGAGAACAAGATCCAGAATCGCTTGAAATTGATGAACAAATTCATACCTTGGCACCTGATTTTAATTTTTGGCCAAGTGAATTACTAGCTGATGAATTAAATAAGTTAGCTAAACTAAATTACACAATTAATGGCTATCAAAACTGCCACTTTTTCGATAACACATTCCTACTAAATCGTACTGCCACCTTATTAGAGGGATACGTTAAGTGTGTAAAAGAATTAAGCGCAGATAATTACGAATATGTTTTAGTTTTGCCTTGGCTAATCAATGGTGGAGTGGATATGTTTGCAAAAAATTACATCAATACCATTGCCAAAGAAAATCCAGATAAGAGATTGCTTTTAATTGTGACTAATCCATTCGAAGAAACCTCTGAAGATCAAATTAAACAGCTCGCAAAAAATATTGATTTCCTAAATTTGGCCAAAATTCTAAAGAATGAAAATTATGCAGCCTGGCGCAAAGAGATTTTGGCAACCATCATACTTAATGTGAAACCAAAATATCTTCATATCATGATGTCAAAAATTGGTTATCAGGCATTAATTGCACATCAAGATGAAATTCGTGAGAATACGAAGATTATCTTCTCATCTTATAACTATATCGAGAATCCAAATGGAAGATTGACTGGCTATTCAGTAGAAGATTTACCTAAAGCTTATCGAGCCGGAGATATTATTACTACTGATAATCAAATGTCAAAAGATATCTGGGTAAAATCTTTTAAGTTCCGCGAAAATGATATCAAGATTCATCGTCAATTAATTACAAATTTCAAGAAATTTTCACCAGAATATAAACCTGGAGAAGAATTTAAGATTTTTTGGGCGGCTCATATTCGAAAAGAAAAGAATCCGGAAATTCTTCTAGACTTAATTAAAAAATATCGCACCGAGGAAGCTTCAATTGATTGTTATGGATCTTTCAATGAAGCTCACTGGGAAAATGGTAACCCTATCACAAATAGCGTAAACAAAAATTTAAACTATTGTGGTGGTTATAAAAATTTCTTTAAGGATATCGACTTAAAAAAATATCATCTTTTCCTTTATACTTCAAAATTTGATGGCACACCAAATGTTTTGATTGAGGCGGCGCTTTCTGGTATCCCAATTATTAGTAGTAAAATTGGAGGTATAGCGGAATTACTTGACGATAAAGCTATACTTATCGAAAATCCAGACAATACAGCGGAGTTTTATGCAGCCATTGAGGAAGTAAAAAACAATTACGAAAAATATCTCAAACTTGCGACTGAATTACAAGAAAAAATTGTTAAGCAAACAAGTGAGGAAAATTTTATCAAACAAGTAAAGGAGATGCTAAATGGCAACAACTAAAACCCTATCAAAAGAAAAAGCGAAGAAGCAACCTTTACTTACGATTGCAATTCCAGCTTATAATGTCCAAGATTTTATCGAGGAAACCGTAAATTCATTAACTAAGAGTAAATATGTAGATTTACTTGAAATTTTAATTATCAATGATGGATCGAAGGATAAAACCAAAGAAATTGGTAAGAAATTAGAAAAAGAATGTGCTTCCGTAAAATTAATTGATAAGAAAAACGGCGGACATGGTAGTGGAATTAATAGCGGTATCGAACATGCAACCGGTAAATACTTCCGACTACTTGATGGTGATGACTGGTTCGATACGGTAGAGTTTGATAAATACCTAGAACATCTCAAGAATGAAGATGCGGATTTGGTTTTGTCAGATTTCGTAGAATGTTTCATGAAAAGTGGACTAAACCGTCCAGTAACTTTTTATAATTCTATGAAGGCTTTTAAAAAGACAGAGTTAAAGAATTGCGTCTTCCAAAAATGGGGCCCAATGCTACCAACTAGCACGATTAAAACTGAACTTTATCGTGAAGCAGATTTCAAAATCGATGAAAAATGTTTCTATGTAGATCAAGAGTATAACTTAGTTTGCTACATGATGGCAAAGACAGTAACTTATTATCCATTTATGATTTATCAGTATCGCCTAGATCGTGAAGGGCAGTCAATGCAACGTGAGAGTGTAATTCGTAATGTTTATTCTCACGAAAAAGTCTGCATACGCTTAGTGGAGAGTTTTGAAAAATATAAGGATGAATTATCAGAAACTCAGAAAAATTATCTAATTAATCGTGTAATTGTACCAATGTGCAATATGCAGTATATGATTACGGAAGAATGGTGTCACTCAAAAGAAGCTTTCCTCTCATTCGATAATAAACTGAAAGAATTTCCATTTTTCTATAACTTACCAGAAATCGCGGGAAAAATTACTAAAGCCTACCGAAAAACGAATGGAGTATTAGTACCATTTGATAAAGTTTTACGTCGTGTAGTTAATTTTAAAAATAAGCAGAGTGCTGAGACGAAGAAAAAGTTTGTTTCAGGTTTTCTAATTTTAATTACGATTATTTTAGCTAATCTATTAGTGGTGAATTATTTAAAAACGGAAAAAATGCTATATTCATGGGATCTTTCTGCCTACTGGAAGAATGCCAATCAATTGCTTGAAATAGAAAAAACGAGTGGTCTTCGGGCGCTAAAAAGTGAGATTGTAGGATCTCTAAGCACTGATTATAATCACTTACCGATTGTACCGATGTTACCAATTCTAAAGCTTTTAGGTAATAGTCGTACGGTTTTTGTATTAACGATTTTTAATCTTTACGTCGTACCGTTTTGTTTAATATTAACCTACACAATTAGATTACTATTTAAAAAATATTCTAATATTCAATTTAGTAAGTTAACTACAGCTAGTGTCTTTGCTAGTACGATCTTCTTCCCTGCTTTATTAGTACCAGTTTTCGATGGAAGACCAGATGCGATTTGTTTAGTAGTAGTTGCTTTAATTTTTCTACTAATTGCTAAAACGAAGATGGAATTTATCTCAAGTTTTATTTATCTAGGATTTCTCAGTTTTGTTTTAATTCTATTACGAAGATATTTCTCTTTCTTTGCAATTGCAAACTTTATAACTTTATTCATAATTCTATCTGGTTACAATTTAAAGAAATTCGGAAAAACTAAATTATTCATCAAAAAATCTCTAAAATTAGCAGCAAAATTTGTGGTTTCCGGGTTAACCATTATTGGCTTAATGTTTATCTTTTCAAGAAGTCTCCTGATGCGTTATATTGGAGTAAACTATAGTGAAGCATACTCCGCTTATTTACTGGGAGATTTTTGGAATCAGATTCTGCTTTTCATTAGTTATTTTGGCTTAATCATTCTTGGATTAACAACAATTGGTGTGATTTTTACCTATAAAAAATCTCAGAAAAATTTCCTCTTTGCCTTCTTAGGAATGAGTGTAATCGAAGGCGTGATTGGATTCCTACTTTTCACCCGAGTACAAACCTTGGGAGTACAACATATGTATATTATTCTCCCTTCAGTACTAGTGCCAATTAATTATCTAGTAATCTATCTAACAAATGGCACTAATTCTAAACAACTTAAAATTGTTGGTCTATTAATTCCAGTGGTTATTATTTTATTAGCCTTAAATTCCTTTACAGGTGAGCGCCAAAATGACGTAAATAGATCATACAATATGATTTTTGGAATTTCACGTAATGTTAGACCAGTAGTACGTAAAGATTTTGCAGAAATTAATAATTTATATAACGATCTTGCCTCAATCATGAAGCCAGAAGATTATGTATATTTTCTATCAAGCTCTGATATTTTGAATGAAGATATGATTAATAATTTCAAAATTCCTCGCAAAGCTGAATTTAATATTTCTGGCGTACATCATATTGATAAACGCGATGGTTTTCCAGTACATATCTTTGAAGCAAATTACATCGTAGTGGCGGACCCAATTCAAACCCACGTTGAACGTGATGGCCAAAGAGTGATTACCGAGATAGCTCAAGACATTCTTAATGATAAGGTAAAAAATTTAACTAAAATTAGAACCTACACTATTGAGGAGGGAGTAAAATTAAATCTTTACCACAAGGATAGCTCATATTCACAAGAATACCTCAAAGATTTAAAGAATCGCTTTAAAAATTACTATTATTCCCTACCATTCCTTTGGGAAGTAATTCCAGAGACAAGTAGATAAGTTAGCAAAAATAGGCCATAAGGCCTATTTTTATTTGAATCCATTTTACTTAGATCTTATCTAAATAGTAATTTCACCGTGCTCAAATTTCTGAGTTGATTTCCCATTATTATGGGTAATTGGACTAGTCGGATAGCCTAAGAACCCAGCCTCAAAACCAAGTGAAGCCCAGCGTTCACGAATTTCACCATAACTTTCAAAGGCACCTTCAGGAGTACCGAGGATATAACCATGCTCGAAGCGTTGTACGCTATAATTTTTACCATTCTTTTGATAATTATAGATACCACTAGCAGGATAACCTAAAATCCCAGCTTCATAACCAAGTTCCGCCCAACGCTGACGGATTGCACCATAACTTTCCCAAGCACCAGAAGGAGTGCCCAGAATGTAGCCGTTATTATAACGCTGTACACTGTAATCCTGACCATTCTTCTTATAGTGATATGTATCACCAATCGTATCACCAAGGATACCAGATTCACCTTGAAGTTCCTGCCAACGGCGATAAATTTGACCATCGAGATTTACACTAATTCCTTCAGGAGTCTTAGTAATACTACCACTAACGAATTTTTGTACTTCTTTATTGTTTTCCTTAACAATTCTAGATGATGGATAACCAAGGACACCAGCTTCATAACCAAGCGAAGCCCAGCGTTCACGAATTTCGCCATAACTTTCAAAAGCGCCTTTTGGTGTACCTAAAATATAGCCACCAGTAAAACGTTGGACGCTGTAATTTTTGCCATCACGTTGATAGTGATAAGTACTACCCATAGGGGTACCCAGAATCCCAGATTCTGCATCTAATTCCTGCCAACGATCATAGATGGCTTTATTTAGAGCGGAAACTTCATTTTGTTGTTTTACAATAGCACCATTATCATATTTTTGAGTTTCTAAATTACCCTTTTTAGTCACATTAGACATTGGATAACCTAAATATCCTGCCTCATAGCCAAAAGTTGCCCAAGTCTGCCTAATTTCACCATTACTTTCAAAGGCACCATTAGGTGTACCAATAATATAGCCATGTTCAAAACGTTGAACACTGTAATTTTTATTATCTTTTTGATAATTATAAATACCACTCAATGGATAACCGAGACTACCACCCTCATAACCCAGTTCAGCCCAACGACCGCGAATGGCTCCATAATTTTCCCAAGCACCAGTAGGGGTACTGACGATATACCCATGCTCAAATTGCTGAGTACTATAATCCTGACCATCTTTTTTATATTCGTAGGTATTTCCAATAGTCTTACCTAAGACACCGAGCTCCTTATCTAGATATAAGTAACGCTCCCAAATAGCAGTAGTAGCTTTACTGGTGGCATGGGTGGTTGGATCACCAAACCAACGCAAGAATAAAGCATAGAAATTACGGTTACCGTATGCACCACAATAGGAAGTGCCTGGGTAATTTGCAATTGCAGCAGTATTTGGCTGATATGGCGTGTAACGATAAAGCGCAGAGGTAGCGAGGTTTTCGATGTAAACCTGAGATCCACCACAGGCAAAGTTTGGATTGTAATAGATGAAATTTTGACCGACTGGATAATTAGTGTAGCCACCATCTAAGACATCACGGAATAATTTAGCGGCGTGCCTAACTTGATTTCTAAAACCATAATATTTCGAATCACATTCTGCGGTATCTGGACAACCAAAACCGGTGGCGCTGCGATATTGGATACTATTCGGCCAAGTATCAGAAACCAGACTCTGCTCTTTTTCAATTAAAACCAAAAGAACCTGAGGATTAATTCGATAATCACGGGCAGCTTCATAAATCACCTGAGCAGCAGTTTGCTTAACGCCATTATATTCAAAAGTCTCCTGAGATAAACAAACAAATTTACCATTTTCAATATGATACTTATAGCCAGAATAGTGATTGGCGCGCCAAATATTAGTATCTCCACAAGGATTTTTCTGAGTCAAAAACTCCTGAATTTGTTTTTCATTCATAGTAGAAGTATTCGACATTGTGTAGTCAGAGATAATATTTCCGGCGCGAAAATTAGAGACACTGAGAGCATTGGATTTCTTTAAATTACTCACCACTAAAAAGCTCAAAGAAAATACCATGAAAAAAGCGAAGGCCAATAACGGAAGGTTCTGAGGAGTAGTCTTGGTGTTTTTAGGGATAATACGTATAGTTTGGATTTTCATTAAATAGTAGCCCTCCCTTCGATAATACCAGTTTTTTGATTAGCATTAATTTCAATTTTTAGATCATAATCACCAGAAGTTAATCTAGTCAACGGAATATCGAAACCTTCGCAGGTCCCTGAGGATGGATTAGATACTACACTTACCGAATCGGTATATACAACTTTCCCTGCGGAAAGAACCGTGAGTTTACAAGTACCAGGAAGTTTTAAAAATTGGTCGATGTTTACCCGAATACGATAAAAATTAGCTGATTTTGCAGAATATGTAATAGTGCCAGTAAGTTTTTCTAGCTGATTCACATCTTGGCCTTCGTACTTTTCTGGGGTTTTTGGAGTATAACCTGCAGCAGCATCCTCTTTGGTGCCATCTTCATTATTGATAGTTTTAGATTCTGGTACGTTGGGATTTTCAATTTTATTTTCAATATTCTGCGTACTTTCCGCTAAACTAGGTGACTTCGAACGGAGCTGATTATCTTTAATAATTTGATAAACAATAACACTAGCTAAAATAATGAGGACAAGAAAGAAAAGAGACCAGACGATGACCTTATTTTTGCGAGCATTTTTCTGAGAGATTTTTTTCATTTCAAATGGTACCTTTTATGGTTATATTTTACCATAAAAATTATTCCATCACCATGATCGAAAAATATTTATTTATTTTATTCAAACAGATTTAATTTAAATTTATCGTTAATTTTATGGAGGATTTTATAAAAGATACGATCGAAGGTATATTTTTTAATAATAGAAATAATTAAACCATAGATAAAAGCCACTATCGTTAATATAAAAACAAAGATAATCAGTTTCTTCGAATCGCTGTAATTTTTTAATAAAATTATCCCACTTGCAAGGATTGCGTAATATGCATTTAAATTATGAGAAAGATAAATATCTAATGTATATGTAGAAATTTTTTGTAAGATTCTAGCTACCCTAGATTTATTACTAATTTGGGTTTTTACAAAAACCATAAAAATTGAAAAACTAGTAAGCAGTGTTATTGGTGAATTAATTGACCACATTAAATGCATTTGAATTTTAGGGTTTATTAAGGATAAAAATATTTTTACAATAAACATAAATGTCATCATCATGACTAAGGAAAAGCATGTCAGTAAAATAAAATATTTACGTTCCCGATTAAGAAAATTACTTTCTTTTTGATATTTAGAAATGTAAGAACCTAAAAAGTACATAAAAACAAACCAAAAGAAACGTGTAAAAATCCAACCATTCTCTACAACTCCATTATAGAAGCTATACAGAGTTGGACAAACCGTCAGTACTACAAAAAGAATTATTAGAAGATTTTTATGCTCTGATTGACTGATGATATTAATAAGTTTATTAAAATATGGCGCTAATAATAAAATTACAACATAGCTCGAAGCATACCAAAACATATATGAACTAACTGGCAGAACAAAATATTCATCTATGTGATATTCTCCCTTAAAAATTACGAATAGTAAAATATTAAATAAGAAGAAAAACCAAATACTATATAAAATATAAATAATTTTATCTTTATGCTTTTTTGTACTTTTATAGGAAAAATAACCAGTAATTAGCATAAAAAGAGTTACACCAATTTGACCAAAATGTAATAGAAAAGAAAAAATTATTTTATTAAAATCATTCAAAAAATTGTAATTAATAGGACCACAGCAAGCGTGAAAAAGTACAATCATAAGCATAGCCACAATACGTAATAAATCTAAGGAATAATTTCTCGATACTGTGGCTACTTTATTATTTTTCATGTTCTCTCCCTTATTTTTTAATAGCCTTTTGGCGAGGCGTAGACTAGACGTCTTAAATATTCACGCGAAGCGGTTTCATCGATAAGATAGGTCTGAAAATTTTCATCGTAGAGAGTAGGCGAGATGCGGGTTTGCAGATATTTTCCCTGATAGAAGTAATGCGTCAAAATCAAACTACGCATAGTATCTGGCCAACTAATCTGATCAAAGAAGAGATTACCGAGCCCATAATAAATTGGCTTATCCTTATAAAGTTCATAGGTTTGCGGTTGATGGGCGGAAGTACCAACTACCATGTCGGCACCCAGATCGATAAAGTGGCGGAAGAATTCTTTTTGATTAGGAATCGGTTTGTCACACTCCGGGAAGGCTATTTTACTATTTGGATAAGCATAACATTCAAAAAATTGCACATTGACGATGACAAATTTATTCTTGGCTTTCGCGGCGGCGAGTTCGACCTTAAATTCCTCTTCATTGTAAGGATTGGCGCCAGCGGAATTTTCCGTAGCGATTTGACCATTGGCTACACTACTGGTTGATTGATTAAAAGCAAATAACTTAATCTGATCATTCACATCAAGTGGGATTTTGGCGGCAGCGAGATTTTCCCCACCACCGACGAGTTTAAGATTTTTTTCACGATAAGCAGCAATCGATTTAACATTATTTTCAGCACCATAATCATTATTATGATTCCCGGTTAGCTCGACAATATCCGTACCGAGACTAGTGATAGCGCCCATCATTTTCCAATCCGCACAGAGAGTAGTGGTGGTATAGCCACCCTGACAATTATCTGCAAAACTTACTTCATTACTAATATGGGTATAAGTTTTACTACTGAGAAAATCTTTGATCTTTTCGGTAAAATATTCGGCATTGCCACCAACTTGACCAAGTTTATAAGTGAGACGGCGCGAGAGTGCGGTGACGCCAGTTTCAGCAAAGCTCACAACATTGTTTTTACTTGGAGGGTTAGAAAAACTAAGACTCTTTAATGCCTCCTGAACGGCTGGAAAAGTAGCCGGATTACCAGTAAGATTCCAGGTAATAAACTTTGCGCCGGTAGTAAAATCATCGAGAAAATATTTTCGGTCAAGACTAATCACTTTCTGGCTACTGGTGATATTACGAAAATCTACTAGCTCAACATTATATTTTTTAATGATTTCCGCATCTTTTAATTCATTCTGGGAAATATCACTGAGCGGACTATAAAAATCCACTACCGGAAGAAGAATTTCGGTAAGGATAGTATTGGATTGATTAAAATTACTGAGATCAAAAGAGGAACTTTCGGAAATTTTAAAATCAAGACTAGTGAGAGACTCTGAAAGTTTTGTGCAAATTTCGTCACTACCGCTAATCGAGGAATCAATATTTTTTAGACAGTCTTGCTTGGAAATTTTGGGAATTTCATGTTTTTGATTAATGATTTTTAACCCAATAATCGTACCAAGAAAAACTGTAAGAAAACTAAAGAAAACTAATTTAGAGCCAGTGGATTTTTTCATGAGGAAGCTTTATAGAGACCGTTATGTTTTTTACCATCGTAAATTTCGACTGGGATACCCTTGGCACGGATTTTATCCTGAACCAGAGACTGCATATTTTTAGCTTCAGTTTCTAATTGATTAGCGAGGTTTTGATTAAGCTCTCGTTCCTTGATTTTAATGTAAGGAATATTTTGATTTTGATGCTTATCGACAGCCTGGCTAATAATACGAACTTCAGCGTCGCTAACATTATAAAAACTATAGTGCTGACCAAGCATAAAAGTTAGCTGATCGGTTTCATATTTATAATTAAAGGCCTGGTAATTTGGTACACCAGATTCTTCCCCGCTATAAATTTCATTAATCAGGAAATTTGGAGCCATAATTAGAGCCATCAACTCGGAATTGTTTTTAATTTCATCATTAGAGAGATTTTTAATACGTTCTTTAATACGAAGCACGGTAGCATAGAGATAATCACGGATGAAACCAGAATTTTCAAATTTATATTTATCACCATTTGGAATGGCGTAAATATTGGCGAGAGTAAAATGCTTATTAAAGAAACCAGATTTATTTTGAGCTTGGTAAGATTTCGCACAAACCACACAGCCTGGATCAAAGACATCTACAGCAATCGATCCACTAGTAGTACTGCCGTCACGATAATAGTTAATGATTGAATCAAAAGAATCCGCATAATCGGCAAGTTTCTTATCCTCTTCCATAGTAATCATAGGAATAGAAACATTAGTAAGATAATCTTTGGCATCCCAAGTTTTGAGATGATCCGGAATGGCGGTAAAAATTTCACCCCATTCAGCAAACCTACGGCCGATTTTACCGATTGGATCAGTTGGCTCGGCTTGATCAATACTACAAACTTCTGCGCCGAGACCACATTGACTTGGCATTGAAACATTACAGGTACCAAAAACCCAAAGAGCAAGAAGAGATTTAATGGCAATCACCAGAGACCAAACTGTAACAAAAACAATCACCACGGAAACAATTTCAATCAAAGCACTGAGAGGTTTGACGAGTTTAGGATTTTTTAAGACCACTTTCTTTAGCAGACTATTTTTGACTTCATCCTTAAAATTAGTATCACATTTTTGCAAACGCACCTTCTTAAAAACACAGTGCCAAGCTTTCTTAAAGGTGGCCCAATATTTTTTTCCAAGGGCCTTATTGAAGAGACTAAGAAAGCCGACGAAAACCGACAGAAGCGCTAAGATAATAAATGCTGCTATACAAACCATGTTTTTCCTTTGTTAAATTTTTGATAATACCTTAATTAAATGTGCGACATCGGCGGTGGAATTATGAAAACCGAGAGAAATGCGAAGGAGAGGTGGGTATTTTTTAATTTCAGAAAGATAGTAATGGACACAGAAATAGCCCGTACGTACCATAATTCCCTGGTCTGATAATGATTCACCAAGAAGATGTGAGTCCAGGCCTTCAACATAGAAAGACATCGTGGAAGCAGGTGATTGATTCAAGAGATGGATTTTCGGATGATTTTTCAAAAAATCATAAAGTGTATTAATATTTTTTTCTAAACGGTCGTGGTCGGATTTTTCTAAAGAATTCAGCCAATCAAGACTGGTACCAAGAGCGATGATTTCACCCCAAGCCTGGAGGCCTGGTTCGAATTTTGTATGTAAGTGATCGGGATTGTCAGCAGAGAGGAGATAGGAAGATTTTTTCACATCATCTACCATCCCACCACCGATAAAAGTCGTGTCGAAAAATTTGGCGAAAGATTTCTTCATCACGATGACACCGAGAGAGGCGCTATACATTTTGTGCGCAGAAAAACAGATAGCATCCGGTTCGACATCATGAAGAAGCTCTGAATTATGCGCCATCGCCTGAGCAGCATCGACAATAATAAAACCATTCCTCGAGTGGACATATTCGGCCACTTCTTTGAGGTTGAGTTTCGCACCATTAAAGTTACTCATGGCATTCATCACCACGATAGAATTATCGGGAATTTCGGAAACTTGAACCGAGCCATCATTATCGCGAGTAAGGACTATTCGCTCGATTTTAGCAGTTTGAGAAACCGATAAAGTGGAAAGAAAAACTGAATTATGCTCAATATCAGAAGTGACAATCGTCTTAATATTAGCTTGCTTAAAATTAAATTGATTAAGTAATAAGTTCAGACCATAAGTGGTATTCAAAGTGAAACTAACAAAATAGTCTTTAGACTTGAGCTTAAGAAATTTCAGAACTTTTTCACGAGTTTCGGCCACTTTTTGATCAGTTTTCTGACCCCAAGCATACTTCACGCGTTCGCCACAGGAATTATATTGCGTATAATATTCTACTAAACTATCAATGACAGGCTGTGGGCGAAGAGATTGACAGGCGGCGTCAAAATAATAATCGTGTGATTTTAGATATTCAAAACCAGGAGCACGTAAAGAATCGGATTCGGAAGAAATTAATTTAGATTGAGATTCTTCTGTTCCGCCAAAAATAGATGACGCAGACTTACTAAGCTTAGCTTTCAGTTCAGAAAAATTCATCAACCTCCTTTGCTTAATTTTACCACAAAAAGAGATGCGGAGTTTTCCGAGTTTTCCACATATTCACATTGACAGATATTGTATTTTATATTTTAAGTTAATTTTCTTGTTCGGTTTTATTTTCCACGGTTTTACACAAGCATTTTAACTTTTCCACATTAGTGTTTGGTTTAATAAACTCTTGTTCGGTTTTAGCGTTTGGTTTTGTTCGGATTTAGTATTTTAACAGAGGTATGCCGTGCGTATTAGGATATAACTTGTTTTTTAAGCTACAGAAAAAATACCCCAGAGTTTGGAGTATTTTTAAGATTTAAAGATTTTCCGATTCGAGTTCTAGGCCAAGAATTTCGGCGGCTCGTTGAAGAATTTCGACTTCTTCATCGGTAGCAAATTCGAGGCGTTGCTTAAATAATTCCGTAGTTTCCGGGAAGGAGCGGTCAACAATTACTAGTGAACGCGCAGAACCTTCCTCACGTTTCAAGAAACCTAAAGCAACTAAATTATCGATATGCTCCGCCACGGAAGCGGGACTCTTCAATCCTAGGCCAGAGGCGATTTCTCGATAGGATGGTGAATGATTATGCTCGGCAATGAATTCAGCAAGAAAATCCATTAAACGCTTTTGTTTTTTAGTCAATTTGTAACGCATATTTGATATAATTATATATTAGATGAGGATAAATAAAATTAGATTTTTACAGAGCATTTTGTTTATTGATTTATTTTTGGTAAATAAAAACTTAAGGATGGGAGGCAAATAATGAAGAGCGCTTATATTGATGGTTTAGCCCCGAGACGCAGTAAGGTGGTCTCCCAGAATTCTAAAAATACCACTGCAGTTTTTAAGAAAAATATGACGAATCCTTTACCGAGGAAACAATTGCTTGATCCATTAGAAATTGAAAAAATCCAACGTGAAAAAAGTAGTCGAACAAAAATCGCTAGAGTTGAGACTATATTGAATGAACCAGAAGTAGCAGCGGAAGATTTCTCTAAAACTGATAATTACGACGATTTTTTGGAGCCAATTTCAGCTTTTAATCTCGAAAAAGATCAGAAACAAAATGAATTTGACTTGGATCGTAACAATAAACGTGGTTTTTTGAACGACGAAGATGAAATGGATATCGATTCGGAAGAAATCGACGAAGAGATTAATAAGAATAAAAAACCAAAAAAGAAACCGTTTATTTTTAGACATAAAAAACTTTGCTTCTTTTTAGTTTTCTTATTAGTGGTGTGTGGTGTTGGCTATTTTTACGGCAACCAAATTATTAGTAAAATCACCGGTGGCAAATCTAATCTATTCGATTTTGTTAGTACGATGGTGAGTGAAAAGTACACTCCACTTAAAGCGGATGCGAACGGCCAGACTAATATCGCAATTTTTGGTACCTCTGGATATGACATGAGTGGTAATGAAGGTCGTGGTGTGCATGACGGTGCGCAATTGACCGATTCCCTAATGGAAGTAACATTAAATCAAGAATCGAAAAATGCGAATATGATTAGCATTCCGCGTGACCTAAAGGTGGGCCGTGAAGCTTGCTACGCAGGTAAGATTAACGAAGTTTACACTTGTGCCAGTAATAATGGTAAAAACGAAGAAGCTGGTGCGCAAGCAGTGATGAATGTATTAGAAACCGTGACCGGACTAAAAAATCAATATTATATTCATTTGAACTGGGGCTCACTAATTCAAATCGTCGATGCACTGGGTGGTATCGAAGTGACTTTCGATGAAGATATTACTGATTATGGTTGGACAAATATCGTAATTAAGAAAAACACACCAACTACCTTGAACGGCGAAAAAGCCTTGGCCTTAGCGCGAGCTCGTCACGGGGTAGCGGGTGGAGACTTCGCACGCGGTGAAAATCAACAACGTATTTTAACCGCCGTGAAAGAAAAAATCGTGAAAAAAGGTATGGATATTCCAGCTATGATCGCCCTAGTAAATGCGTTAGGTGATAATATTCGCACTAATATTAAGGTCGATGAAATGAAGACTGGTGCACACTTACTTTCTCAGTTTAATTCAGAAAATATGAAGACTCTACCGCTAGCTAATTTACCAGATGGTACGACCTACGTCACAAATGCCAGCTATCCAGTGCAAGGTATCAATATTTCCTACGTAATTCCAGCGGCTGGACTAAATAACTACACAAAAATTCACCAGTATATCCAGAAAGCTATTACGGAAAACGTAGATAGTGTGGCGACAGCTAGACTCCTAGTCCTGAACGGCTCTGGTGAACGCGGCGCGGCCAGCGATGAAAAATTAGAACTGGAGAAAGTGGGCTTTAAAAATATTGAGACAGATAATGCGCCAACTTCAGATTATCAAGATATAACGATTTATCAAATCGGTGAAAAACCAGTGGCAAAGAAGGGTTTGACAGATTACTATAAGATTGAAGTAAAAGATAAATCTGAGCTGCCACAGAGTGTTAAGAGCCATGGTTATGACTTTGTGATTATCCGCGGTAAAGAAACCGCCAAGAAAACCACGAACTAAAATTTGCGATAATAAAAACGCGAAGCCCAAAAATAATATTACTAAAAAAGAGACCCTAAGCGGTCTCTTTTTTATGAAACTTCTGCCGGAAAACGGTAGTTTTTAGAAGTTTAATCTATATTAATCAAGATTCTTCTTCGAAATAATTAGATGACGCTCACGTCCTTCCCCTTCCGAGTGGGTATAAATATCAGAATAATCTTCGGCTAATTTATGGACCACGCGGCGATCAGCAGCGTTAAGTTCAAGCGTGATAGATTCCCCAGTCTGACGAACCTTATTAATCCAGCCTTCAGCCTTCTTTTCAATGCGTTCCATACGTTGGTGTTTATAATCAGCAATATCGATATTTACGCGGGTAATTTCGGCATTTTTCATAGTGAGCCCCATCGAAACAATGTGTTGTAAGGCGCGTAGATTACCAGCATTTTTACCAATTAAAAGTGAATTTAAACTGGTACTAGGGACACTTAATTGAATAACTTGGTCATCAATAGTCGACCAGACAGCAACGTTGATTCCGAAGAAAGATAATAAATCTTCGAGATATTTTGTAGCAAAGCGAACCGATTCATCACGATTCATAAAAACTCCTTCTCCTAGCTTTTTGAATCTAGGGATGAGTTTTGGTGTTTCTGTTTATTTTGAGGTTTTGAATCACGAGCTTTAATACGAGTAATTTTAGTACCGGTTTTCTTATTTTCAATAATTTCGGCTTCTTGTAATTTCTTATTGGCAGATTTTAGTTCACGAAGGATTGCACGGTCAGTATTGTCATCCATTTCATCATCGACATGGGCGAAAACGATTTTTTGTTGAATCACCGAGATGAGATTAGATAGGAAATAATAGAGGACGAGAGCTCCCGGGAGATTCATGGTGAAAAATAGCATCATTAAAGGCATCATGAAGCTCATTTGCTTGGAAACCATACTATTAATATCCGCCTGATCCGGATCTTTACCAGCCTTAGCATCTTCCATCATTTTTTTCCAGGTACTCTGCTTTTTCTTACCGGAGCGAGCAATTTGCATATTAGCCATATAATAACTAGTGACAGCCACGAGTAGAACGAGAGCCATTACGAAGAGACCACTTTTAGTTTTCAGATCGGCACGAGTAGAGAGATCAATAGTACCGAAGAGCTGAGGCTTAAAATCATAGGATTTTTCCCCAGTATTTTCAAGGAATGACTTTTGAAGCTTAATTACTTCATCAATACGTTCGAGTTTAGCGACTACTGGATAGGCACGTTTCTCTACATTATCAGAAGTAGAAGGTAAAACCATCACACGAACCGCGAAAAATAGCGCAAAGAAAATTGGTAATTGAATCAGAAGTGACCAAATCGAAGCCATCGGCTTAATATTGTGCTTCTTGTAAAGATTCATCATCTCGAGAGATTCGAGTTGCTTGTTGCCATTGGCACGCTTACGAATTTCGACCAGTTCTGGTTGAATTTTTTTCATCAGTTTAGTCTGATGATATTGCTTTTTGACTAGTGGCCAGGTAGCAAGTTTAATCACCACAGTGAAGATAATCACAGCGAGACCAAAATCACCGATGTAGTTATAGACTACAAAAAGAATATTAATAATAGGATTAACAATTAAAAAATCAATTAACTCAAACATTTGATTAATTATATCATGAAAGATATTTTATTTCTTGGCAATCTTCGCTTGTTCGGCAAGCTTCAAAACTAATCTCTCGATTTCAGTAAAATCCATGGTTTTAAGATCTTTAGAAAAGACAATAAAAATATAATCATTCGATTCTGGGATTTCAGCAAGATTTAAACGAATCACTTCATAAATACGACGGCGTACACGATTGCGACCGACGGCAGATTTAATAACTTTTTTTGAAATAACTACAGCAAAACGTTGTTTTCCACGTTGATTTGGTGCAAAAACCAGGGAGAACTTCGGGGTACGAATAGTCTTTCCCTTTTGATAAGTATATTTAACGCCACCTCTGGAATGAAAACGATATTTACTGGCTAACATTACTTTATTTTATCATAGAATTAGAGATGGAATCGAGCGGAATAATGTCGGAAGAACGATCGCTTTTTTCAAATTCTTTTTCATCGTCAGAATTTTCCACAAAAGTGGCGGTGCGAAGGGTACGATAAAGGGCGGATTTAGAAAGTACGTCTTTATTTTTACCTTTCGAGATAATTTTCCCTTCTTTTAAGACAATCACCTGATCAGCAATTTTCATCATTTCTGGACGATGCGTAACAATAATAATGGTATGATCTTGCTTGAGGTCTTCGAGAATTTCCACGATTTCTTTAATGGTTTCCGGATCAGCATGAGAAGTCACTTCGTCAAAAATTAAAATTTCCGCATTGGTTAAAATAGCGCGAGCAATGGCAAGTTTTTGAAGATCACCATCGGTTAAAACTTTCGATTCGAGATCTATTTTAGTATTAAATTGGTTCTTGAGGCTGGTGATTTTTTGATAAATCCGCGCACGCTTTAGAGCCTTATTTTGCTCCTTAATATTAGGATTGATAATATTGAGATTCTCGCGAATTGAAGCAGAAAAAACGAAGGGATTTTGAAAAACACCAGAGACATTTGAGGCATAAACTTTTTTCGAATAATGATAGATTGATTCGTTATCGATGAGAATTTTACCGGAATTTACAGCGTAGAGACGATAAAGTAAATTAATAATCGTGGTTTTACCAGAGCCTGGACGACCAACGATGGTGGTAATTTCGTTAGGGCGAGCGCGGAAAGAAATATTATCAAGAATTTTCTTATTTTTTAATTTGAAGGTAACATGATCAAAAACCACTTCCCCGTCAATGTAGTCGTTATCAAGGTCACCATAATCGATTTGATTATCACTCTTAAATTTCAAAATATTATCAATACGCTTGATACGGATACTGTAATTACTTAAGTTTAGAAGCTCTTCAAGTACACTATCGGTATTTCGGATAACCATTTCGTAATAACCAACGAGGAGCACAAGCTTATCGATAGTTAGTTGATTATTAAAGACTAGGTAGCCAAGAAAAACATAGATAGAGATTTTACCAATCTGAGTAATCAGCGGAATTTTACAGTAACGAGTACTGAGAATTTTATAGCGCTTGGAATTTTGAATATCAAAAACTTCGTTATTAGAAACAATCTTAGAAGTGAGACTCGGCATGAGACTGAGACTCGTGATTTGCTTTAAATTATTGAGAATCTGAAAAAGTAGATCCCAGTTTTTATCCTGGCTCTTACGAATACCATCAAAACGTACGGCGGCGGCTTTAGAATTTTGATTCATTAAATAGATATAAATAGCATCGACAACGAGAGCGAGGAGACCGAGAAAAATATTATTGGCACTAAAAATGAGAAAAATTAAAAAGAGCTGAAAGAAACTAGTTAAGGCATAAACTCCAGAGCGCACGGTGCTATACATATAACTGACATCCTCAGTAAAAGTATCAGTGATACGACCCTTAGAAATCGATTCGAGAATGAGAGGGTTTTTCGCAATATGGTTAAACAGAAGATGCTGAGTGGTGGAATAATAATAGCGAACCAGTCCAGTTTCCAGATAATAACTCCAGGAATTAACGGAATAATACAGAATAGTGAAGAGAATAAATAAAATCACATAAAACCAGATTGCGTTAAAATTCGAAGCCCTAGTGATTACGGAAATAATACCGGCAGTAGCAATTGGTGGAAGAAGTTTAATGATATTACTAATGGTATAACTAATGATTAACTGAAAAACCTGCAGACGCTTACCAGGGGCGATCCGCATCACGGTTTTAAAAACATTAATATAAGTTTTCACTAAAATAATTATAGCATAAGAGGTTTTTGTGATTTCAAATAAAAAAAACACCAGGCTAGCTGGTGAATTTTTTAGTAAGTTAAACGAGCGCGGCCCTTAATGCGACGACGCTTGAGTACCTTTTGACCGTTCTTGGTCGCGTTACGCTTCATGAAACCATGTTCTTGCTTGCGTTGGCGCTTGTGTGGTTGATATGTACGCTTTGGCATTATTTTTCCTTAAAACTAATAAAACTATATTACAGAGTTTTATCTGATTTGTAAACTTTGTATAATTATACCTTAGTTTTCCACTTTTTTCAATAAGTTTTCCACATGGGTATATCTAATAGTCGAAAATTGTGGAAAACTCCTTCCCTGTTAATTTTTATATAGCTATATAATAAAAAATATATTTTTAAACCTGTGGAAAAGTCTGAAGGTCTGTTATAATTGAGATAATCAAGGTTAGTTAATGTGGAGGTAGCGTCGGTGTTTGATGTGTGGAATAATGTGCTTGCTGAATTAGAAAAGAAACTGCCAGAATCACATTACTTAACATTCTTTAAAGATTCGAACACTTCCTTAATTTCCAATAAGGATGGTCATATCCAGATTAGTGTGCCGAACACTTTTATGCAGACTAATATCTGTAAAAAATTTGATGCCGACATTCGAACGGCTCTAAAAAATAACGGAGTTGAAGTTTTAACTACCGAATATCTAATTGTAACCAATAAAAATAATCGATCACGCGAAACTACAAATTCTCGTGGAAGCAATTTTAAGAACCTTTCTGACCGTGTCGGGACAGTGCAACGGATCGATTTAGAGAGACACTCCTCTTTGAATGCGCGCAGCCAAAATCGGACCGGTCTTAGTGAAAAATTTACCATGGACAATTTCATCATCGGTACGAATAATGACCTCGCAGTTTCGGTGGCGAAAAATATCATTGAAAACCCAGGAATGAAATACAACCCGTTCTTTCTTTACGGCGGAGCGGGCCTCGGTAAAACTCACTTGGTGGAAGCCATCGGCAATGAACTAGCGAGAAGACACCCAGAATTTAAGATTTTATATATTCCAATTAACCATTTCTATAATGATTTTATTCAATCAGTGCGTAATGGTAAGATGGATGATTTTCGTCGACGTTTTTCGGAACTTGATGTTTTGATTGTGGATGATTTTCAATTTATCGTGGGTAAGGAAAAAAGTCAGGAAGAATTTTTCAATATTTTTAATGACATGCAACAATTAAATCGCCAAGTGATTATTACTTCCGACCGTTTGCCAAGCCAACTAAAAACCGTGGACGAACGACTAGCTTCGCGCTTAACTCAGACCGGAGCTTATGATATTCAATTCCCTTCTTTTGAGGATCGCTGTGCGATTTTACACGCAAAGGCAGAATTTAATGGCGTGGAAATTGAAGATAAAGCAATTGAATATATTGCAAAAAGTGTAGAAACTAATATTCGCGACCTAGAAAGTATGTATAGTAAGGTCATCGCGATGGCGGACGTGAAGTGTATTTCCCCACTAATGGTAATTAACGAGGGGATGGTGGGGGTGGTCGGCAATACGACGCGCTCGAAAGTATTTTCACCAAGCACGGTAATTGAAACGGTGGCAAATTTCTTTAATATTTCTCCAGAAGAAATCTGTGGGCGCAGCCGGGTGGCACACATCAAAACCGCGAGACAGATCGCCATGTTTATTATGTCGCGTGATTTACAGATGAGTACAACGAAAATCGCCAACGAAGTAGGTCTAAAAGATCATACGACGGCGATGCATGGAATTAAAAAGATTGAGACTGACACGAAGACAGATTTTGTACTACGTGATCAGCTAAATGAAATTCGTGATCTATTAAATAATGGCATCATTTAAGTAATTGTGGAAAAGTGGTGAAAAACAATGTGGAATAAAATGGAAAAGGTTGCTAAAAAGTCAGTTTGGTTTGAGGAAAAGTCCAGGTTTTACACAGTGAGTGGAAAACAAAATCGAGTTTTCCATAAAGTTTTCCAAGTTTTTCCCACAGTTTTACACAAGCAAATTTTAAAAATTACCCCTATAAAAAGATCAGTTTTCAACTTTTACACATAGCCTACTAATACTACTAATAAATATATAAGAAAGGAGAGTTATGGAAATCAATGTTGAACAAAGTAAGTTAGCCAAAGCATTAAGTATTGTCAGTCGAATTACAGGAGGAAGTCGTACGACTTTACCGATTCTGAATAATGTTTTAATGGAAGCTAAAGATAATAAAGTAACTTTAGTAACAACCAATTTAGATATGGCAATTAATTATTATTTGCCAACCACTTTAGCCAAGGATGGAAAAATTACCGTACCAGCTAAACTTTTAGCAGATTTTGTGAGTAATTTACCGAAGGGTGAGGTGAAAATTCAGGTAAATCAAGAAAAATTAACGGTGAGTGAAGGAAAATATAAATCGGTATTTAACGGAAATGCGGCAGAAGATTTTCCAGAATTACCAGAATTTGATGAAAAATCAGCAATTTCCTTCCAGATGGGTATTGATGATTTTCGTTTGGGGATGAATGCGGTAAAAATTGCCTGTTCATCAGACACTACGCGTCCGACATTAACTGGAATTTATTTTAATAGTTTTGAGGGCGGGCTTTATGTAGCAGCTACCGACGGTTACCGCTTAGCGGAAAAGAAGTTGATTAATAAAATTGAAAGCGAAATTAAAGCGATTGTGCCAGTGCAATGTATCGCAGATGTGCTGGGGGCAATTTCAGATAATATGGAAAATATTGAAATTCTATTTGATGAATTTCAAGTGCGTTTTCGTTTAGGTGAAATTGAAATTATTTCAAAATTAATCGATGGAGCTTTTCCGGATTATCGTAAATTGATTCCAGAGAAATCCCAGGTGGAAATCTTACTGAATAAGGCGGAATTATTACGTGGTGTGAAGCTTGCGGCGTTGTTTTCGCGCGCGACAAGTGGATCGATTGTTTGTGAGTCGAAAAAAGATGAGCAAGTTTTTGTAGTTTCTTCAGTCTTAAATGAGTTTGGTGAAAATAAATCGGAAATTGAAGCGGAAATTTCGAATGATGCAAAAGTAGTCTTAAATTCAAAATATCTAAATGATGTTTTATTAGTACTAGATGAGGATGAGCTAAAATTCGGAATTTCCGGAAAACTTTCACCGGTGTTAATTCAGAATAAAAATAGTTTCGATTATACGCATATTATTATGCCTCTGAAGAGTTAGATGTTAATTGATTATATAAAATTAAATAATTTTCGGATTCATAAAGAATATTATTTAAAAATTAAACCAGATACGACGCTAATTTTGGGGGCGAATGGCATTGGAAAAACCTCGGTGATTGAGGCGATTTATTTGGTGTTACGGGGAAAATCTTTTAAGGCGACTGATAAAGAAATTTTAAATCGTGAGAGTGAATTTTATCGTGTCGAACTAGGTAAAACGGATGGCGAAAAAATCGTAGCGACTTTTGACGGAAATAAAAAACAATTTTTAATACAAGATAAAAAAAGCGCGAGGTTGCCAAAGAAAGATAAGTATCCGGTAATTCTCTTTTTGCCGGAAGATATGCACCTGATTTCCACAAGTCCGACGAAGCGACGAAGTTATTTTGATCGGATTTTAGAGGAATTTGATTTGAATTATCACCATAATTTATTGATGTATGAAAAAACTTTGAAACAGCGTAATGATTTGTTAAAAAAGATTGCGATTTCAGAACAAGAATTCGGTCTGGAGAGTGAAAGTGTGTTTTTTTCGCTGAATATTATGCTGAGTAAATATGGTACGGCGATTAATCAAACTAGACAACGTTATATCGGGCGAATTAATGAAAAAATGACGGCGCTTTATCGTTCAATTGCGCAAAATTTAGATGAGATCGAGATTTATTATGATTCTTTATGCGGATTAGACCAAAACAGCTATTATAAGCGCTTAGATGCAGAATTTCGCATGGATTTGATGCGGGGTGCAACAAAGTTTGGTGTACATCGGGATGATTTTTTATTTAAGTTTAATGGAGTCCTCGCGGATGGAACGGCGAGCCGGGGTGAAACACGGTCGATTATTTTGGCTTTAAAATTTAATGAGGCGGAACTAATTGAGACGGAGACGCGAAAAAAGCCGGTGATTCTACTGGATGATGTTTTTTCAGAACTAGATAAGGGGCGACAAACGGCCTTGGTGGAAAAATTCAAAAATCATCAGGTGATATTGACGTCTGTGGAATAAGTGGTGGAAAAATAAGGCTAGGTAAAATAATTTGATAATTAATTACTTGTAGTTATTATTATTAGTCTTCGGAGTCGTGTTTAAAATTTGGATCAGAATCTTGATCGGAATCACAGTGAGTGTATTTTACTTGATATTTAGAGAAATTAATTCCCTTTTGTTTGAAATAACTTTCGGCAACTTTTTTCAGATTTTCCACTTGATTGTCTCGGCAAGTCATTAAATCGATAGTGAGGGTAATTTTATTAAAATCTTTTTCATCACGAGAAGCAGATGCGGAGAATCCAAGTTTAAAATTTCGAACTGGAGTGATTTTAAAAATTGGATCATTGTTATATTTTTCGCCTTCAAGGACAGTTCCTTGTTGAGCAATCGTTTCGACTAAATCTTGTTCATCGGCATATTCTTTGTAATAGTTTTTATTTTCTTCTGTTGGATCTAGCCAAGTATAAATATAATTAGTGGTTTCTTTTGTAAAATTTTTTTTCTGTTTGTACTCTTGAAAGCCATTAGCTTTGATAATAACCTCTTTTTCACCTGGAGATACTGAAAAAACACCATTATTACTGTATTTTTTTCCATCGATGTAGAGTTCGGCTGATTTTGGTGCAATTAATACTTCAACTTTTGCGGAATAAATAGTGGTAAAAAGGTAGGCAGTAAATATAATGAAAATTAAAGAAATAGGAATAA
>ERZ772906.296-NODE-296-length-30903-cov-3.974066_pt1 | contig 30903 bp, 29 predicted proteins | sample MGYA00511338_ERZ772906 | MGnify/ENA primary metagenome ERZ772906 (study PRJEB29015, sample SAMEA2738076) | human oral metagenome | biome: human oral; feature: human-associated habitat; material: saliva | place: China | collected 2212 ... | reverse complement strand
GTTTGGAACCACTACCAAAGAGTCTACATACTTCTTTAAAAAGTCAAGACCTAAATCAGCCTGTGCCTTTCTCTTTCTTCCTTCAAATGAAAACGGTTTGGTAACCACCCCCACCGTAAGAATGCCCATATCCTTAGCAGCTTTTGCAATGATAGGAGCAGCACCTGTTCCTGTACCGCCACCCATACCGGCTGTGATGAAAACCATATCCGTCCCTTCCATCAAATCCGCTAAAGTATCTAAATTCTCTTCTGCCGATTTTTGACCAATCTCAGGATTGCCTCCTGCACCAAGACCTCTTGTAAGCTTTTCGCCAATCTGAATCTTGGTTTCTGCATTACAACGACCCAGTGCCTGCTGGTCAGTATTAATCGCGATATATTCAACGCCCTGTAGGTTTGTTTCCAACATTCTGTTTACAGCATTGCAGCCACCGCCACCAACACCAATTACTTTAATAACAGCACCTTTTGACTGTTCATTTTCAAATTGCAACATTTAAACTGCCTCCTTGGATCCCATATTATCTGTATTTTATCATATAATAAAAAATTTTGCACGATTTTTTTTAAAAAGCGGGAGAAAAGGAGATATAATTATGATCTCCCAGATTAATTGTGCCCCTTTTTATCTTACTTTTGTATAATTTATTGATAACTTTTTGCAAATCTCCGTTATCTATAACCTCTTTCATCCTATCAGGCGTTCCTCTGACAATCAGTGTATCAAACACATAAGCTTCTATATATCTGTCTTTAACCTGTATTTTTTTAAAAAAAAGGTCTCCTTTATTCATCAGGGCAACCATGGATAAGGTCTCCTTCAAAGTAACCTTTTCCTCTGCACGAACCTGCTCCCCCACTTTTATTTTACTCAAGGTCAAGCCTTTTAAGAGTGTAAGCTTAGGATCTATGGAACCTATTCTAAGTATGATACCCGATTCAGAAATCACTACATATTTGTTTCCGTATTTGATATTTGCAACCTGCTTTCTTTCCTCCACATCTATTTCCAATGTAGAAGGCAGACGGCGCTTAACATTGACTTCTCTGAAATAAGGATTTGTTTCAAGGTTTTTTATAATCTTCTTTTTTCCCGGCTTGAAAATAAGATTATTTCCTGTAACAGCTCCACTCATTACTATCACTTCTTTATCTGAATAATAATGATTTCCGGTCACGGTAATCTTATCCACATTGAAAAAAGGAGAAAATAAAAACAATACAAAAGCAATTACAGCAGTTGCTACCCCTAAAATTCTTACCAAATAGTGTTTTTTTCTGTGCTTTTTCTTCTTCCTCTCAACTTCTCTGCAGCCAATTTTTTCTATAGTACTTTCCATTGAGTTAGTAACTATATTTTTTTTCGGCATTTCTTCACAAACTTTGGCAAAATCTTTTTTAGAGAAAGTCATAGTCTTGTTCGCTTCTTTATTCTTTTCTTCTTTTATTTTTTCACCCATAAACTATTTTAAATCCTCTTTAATACTTTCATAAATCAGTTCTGCCGAATTATGTAAAACGGCTTTTGAACTCATCTCCCCCATAGTCTTAAGTTTGTGCGGATCACTGCTTAGTCGCATAACCAGATCACTTAAACTCTTTGATGTTAAATTCTTCTCTTCGAGAATTATGGCACCACCCTTATCGGCAACGGATTTTGCATTGAAATACTGATGGTTTCCTGTTACATTCGGAGACGGAATCAATAAACAAGCTCTCCCGCTTACACACATTTCTGCAACGGACAAAGCTCCTGCCCGTCCTACCACTAAATCAGCAGCACTTATATAGTCCTGCATCCTGTTTATATAAGGTTCCATCCTAACTCTATCATTTATATCAATCCCCAGTTCTTTAACTTTTTCCGTGATTTCATCATAATACATAGTCCCTGTTCCAAAGAGAAGAACCATATCTTCGTTTTCTGAAATCATTTTAATTAAATCGAACATAGCGTAATTTATCTGCTCTGCTCCCTGACTTCCCCCAAAGACAAAACAGACAAATTTATTTTCGTCTATATCTAAATTTCTTCTGGCAGATTTCATATCAGCATTGAAAAATACCTCTCTAACCGGATTTCCCACATATTTATGTTTTTCCGGCTCTTTGAAAAATTCGGAGGCCTCGTTAAAACCCAAGAATACTCTGTCCACAAATCTCTCAAGCCCTCTGTTGGCCATTCCGGGATAGGCATTTTGTTCGTGAATATAACATTTAGCGCCGTATTTATGTCCTGCATATATCACCGGAAAGCACACGAATCCTCCTGTTCCGATAACTGCATCGGGTTTAAATTTCTTCATTATTTTAAGGGTCTGTCTGACACCTCTAAAAGTTACAAAGCCTGTGGCTGCAAGTTCAAACACATTACTTTTGTCAAACCATCTGGCAGCAACATATTCTATGGGATATCCGGTTTTAGGAACAATATCTTTCTCCAGTCCGATATCATTTCCAATATATAAAATATCGGAATCCGGTTCCCTCTTCTTTATTTCATCTGCTATGGCCAAGGCAGGGTATATGTGCCCGCCTGTTCCTCCTCCTGTTACAATCACTCTCATATAAACTTTTCTCTTTTCTCTGATCTACCTGCTTTATTTTTTCTTACAGACCTTCTTCTCTTGAAAGAAGTTCTTAAACTGCCTCTGTCTTCCTTACTCTCATATAAAGTCGATTGTCTTGAGATATTTAAAAGTATACCTATACATCCCATAAAAATCCAGAGAGTGTTCCCTCCATAGCTTATAAACGGCAGTGCAACCCCTGTAGGCGGCATTGACGAAGTTACAACAGCAATATTCAAAATAACCTGAATACCTATCATCATCGTTACTCCGCCGGCAAACAACATTCCAAAAAGATCAGGAGCATTTATTGTCACCTTGGCACATCTCCAAATTAGAATTATAAAAACTGTTAACATTACTAAAACTCCTGCCAAACCCATTTCTTCGCCTATTATTGCTAAAATAAAATCATTTTGGGGTTCCGGTAAATATAATGTTTTCTGTATACTCTCACCGAGTCCTCTTCCTGTCAGGCCGCCTGTTCCCAAAGCCAGAAGGGACTGGACAGCCTGAAAGCCATCGTCCTTTGCTGCCTTAAAGGGATCCCAAAAGCTAAAGAGCCGGGTTGCCCAGTATGTTCCGCTCGTTGCAATCCCACAAACTGCAAGAATATCTAATCCTGCAATTGTTATTATATATTTTATGTCTAAGCCTGCTAAGAATGTAATTCCAACTACAATACCTGCCAAAGTCATAGCAGTAGACAGGTTTGGCTGTTTCATAATCAAGAAAACGCAAAAACCGGTAACGCAAAATATTGGAAGAAGTCCATCCTTAATTCTGACTATTCTTTCCGGATCATCTGAAATAAACTTTGCAAGTAGAATAATCACTGCTGCCTTTACAATTTCCCCCGGCATAATTGTTATGGGTCCCAGATGAATCCATCTTGAGGATCCGTTTACCGTAACGCCTACGGAAGTTATAACCAAAAACAAAAGAAGTATGCTTACAACAGCAAAGCCTTCTGCAATCCATCCTTTAAAATTATGATAATCCACATAGGACAAAACCCACATGGCTACAGCGCCGATAACGGCAAAGATAAATTGCTTCTTCAGATAACCATAGGGAGAGCCTGATTCATTTATAGACTTATAATAACTTGCACTGAAAATCATCACAACCCCGAATATTACTAAGATTGTAACCAGTATTACTATGATAAAATCGCATTGATTCCCTTTTTTGAATAGTTTTAATCTCGTTTTCATCACTTTACCAATCTCGCAACATTATCCTTGAAATGGCATCCTCTCTGCTCGTAGTTATCATACATATCCCAGCTTGCACATGCCGGTGACAAAAGAACCGTATCGCCGCTTACCGCAATTTCCTTAGCCTTAGCAACACATTCGTCCATATTTTTACAGTAAACACAGTCCATAAATCCTTGCCTGTAAGCCGCATCCCGAATCATATTCCCATCTCTGCCTAAAAGAATTAAAGTCTTTACTTTTCCCTTTAATAGTTTTGCAAATTCGCTAAAATCCTGTTCCTTTGCATCTCCTCCGGCAATCAATATTATATTTTTCTCAATTGCCTTGATTGCCGTAATCGCAGCATCGGTATTGGTTCCTTTAGAGTCATTGTAATACTTTACACCATTGATTTCTCCACAAAACTCTATTCTGTGTTCAACTCCTCCAAATTCTGCTATTCCTCGTCTTATAGTACTTATATCAATCCCCGCGAAATACGATATTGCCGCAGCTGCAACCACATTTGCCAAATTATGACGACCTATTATCTTCACATCGCTTACATCGCAAATTTCTAAAGCAGTTCCGGACTCCTCAGAAATTACGATTTTGCCATCATGTATATAAGCTCCAAATGGTAATTTTTCTTCAATACTGAAAGGTACGATCTTCGCTTTACAGCTTCTTGCCAGCCTGTAACAATCAACATCATCTTTATTTATAACAAGGTATCCGTCCTCAGACTGATTTTTAAACACTTTCGCCTTTGCCTGCCCATAAGCGTCCATAGTATGGTGCCTGTTCAGGTGATCAGGTGTAAGGTTTAAAATTGCCGATACTGCAGGTTTAAAATACTTGGTGGTCTCAAGCTGAAAACTGCTGCATTCCGTAACAAGCCAATCATTTTCCTCCGCATCTGCAGAAGCAGAAATAACAGCTATCCCTATATTTCCCACTACAGAGGTTTTTCTTCCGGATAGTTTGAATATTTCACCCACCAAGGTTGTAGTCGTCGTTTTACCGTTAGTACCTGTTATTGCAATATAATTCCCTTTACCGATTCTATATGCAATCTCAAGTTCTCCTATAACCTCTACTCCCTTACTGACAGCATCTCGGATAAATGGCAGCTCAGGGCTGACTCCGGGGCTCAATACGAGTAGATCAAAGGTTTCCATATCGTGGGGAAAAGAATTCAGATAGAACTCAGCACCTTGTCCCTTAAAAAAAGTGATCAGATTCTGATCGAAGGAATTCTCCATCTTGGAGTCCTGTATGTACACCTTTGCTTCCAGCTTAAGCAAAGCCTGTGCCGCTGCAATTCCCGAGCTTCCAAATCCTACCACCAGTACATTTGTATTCTTTAAATTTTCCCTGTTTGTCATTTTCATACCCTGCTTTCAAAACTCATCCTATGTCAATCAGCATACAATACTATATTTATCTTAAGTATATAGTAAAATCGAGAACGCAAGTAAACAGAATACTATTGTTGCTGTCCAAAACATCATAACAACCTTCGTCTCTTTCATTCCGCCTTCTTCAAAATGATGGTGAAGAGGAGACATTCTGAAAACTCTCTTTCCCGTTGTCTTAAATGAAATAACCTGAATTATAACAGAAAGTGCCTCCATTACGAATACAAATCCGGCAATCGGAATTAAGAGCTCAATCTTTGTCATAAATATAGCAGCAGTCATTCCTCCGCCAAGTGCCATAGAACCGGTATCTCCCATAAAAATCTTTGCCGGATATTTATTGAAAAATAAAAATCCAACACAAGCACCTGCTGTGGCAAGTAAGTATATTCCACTGTCCAAGTACCCACATGAAATCACTACATAAGCAAAAAATACTGAAAAAATGCCGCTTACACCTGCACACAGGCCGTCCATTCCGTCTGAAAGATTAACACTGTTCGACATAGCAACCATTACAAACGCCACAAAAGCCGGAAATAGTACGCTTCCAAAATCTATGTCTATTCCAATAAACGGAATCCAAACACTGCTTCCTGCATCCGTAGATTTCATTATATAAAATCCAAAAGCAACTCCCACCATAATCTGCAGTACAAGCTTCTGCCATGCCCTAAGACCCAGGTTATGTTTTGCGGCCACCTTTATAAAGTCATCTGCAAACCCAATCAGGCCGTAAATAAAACCTACAAATATTATCACCAAACTATCCTGACTTCCTTTGGTTCCAATTAAAGTCGCAATCGTTAGCGCAAGATAGATAGCAATACCACCCATAGTCGGGGTTCCTTGTTTTACAAGATGTGACTGAGGACCTTCCTCCCTTATGAACTGACCGAATTGATGTCTCTTTATTACAGGAATTTCAATGTATGTAAAAAGTGCACCCAATACAACCGCTACAGCAAAAATTGAAAAAACAAACAACTTAAACATCTCCTAATACTTCTCCTAAATTTAAAGCTTCCAACCGAATCTAACGAAACAAACTATAATTGGCGACTGTCCAATAAGCCTACATAACTTATTAAAACATAAGCATGTTATACTATGATCTGACACACACAAATTATAGATTCATTATCTCATCTGCAATTTCCCAAAAGTGTCTGGTCATAGAAGCCTTTGTCAAAACCAAATCTCCATCCTTTAAAATTTCCCTCAGATGCGGATACAAATCTTCCTTTTTATCAAAATATATACCCTTTGTGCCTCCGTCAACAGCACCTCTAACAATATCCTTTGCCTTCGGCTCAATTCCTATTACAAGATCTATCCTATGATCTGCCGCATAAGTTCCCACCTCATAGTGATGCTTCGGTGTATCATCTCCAAGCTCATTCATGGCACCCAAAATAGCAATTCTACGCTTACTGCCTGTGGTTTCCATTGTTTTTATAGCTGATTTAACTGAATCCGGTGCAGCATTATATGAGTCATCCAAAACTCTAATTCCTTTGTTTTCACGAACCTTTAGCCGTTTACCTGTAAGTTCCATTTTCAAAAGACCTCTTTGTGCTTCTTCCCACGAAACCCCGTAAAGGTCGCAGCTTGCAATGGCAAGGGCTGCATTAAGGGCATTATGTGCTCCCGGGATATTTAAGGTAAATTTTGCTGTTTTCCCTTTAGTCTCAAGCCTAAAGTCTACACCGTCAAGACCTCTGTCAAAAATCTCTTTTACCACATAGTCTTCGGTCCCCTTTTCCCCTATTGAAATAACCTTATATTCCCCGGAAATTCTGCTTTTATCCAGCATATCATTTGACTCGTTTATAATCAAAACATTATCTTTACCGAAGAAATCTGTAATCTCCATCTTTGCTTTATATAAATTTTCTCTTGAACCCAAATTTTCAAGATGACTTATTCCAACATTAGTTATTATCGCAACATCCGGTCTTGTCATATCAACAAGTCTATGAATCTCACCCGCAAATTCCATGCCCTCTTCCAGAACTGCCATCTCAAGATCTGAGGAGAATTTTGATACCGTTAAAGGAATTCCCACATCGCTGTTATAATTTTTAATAGGTCTTCCGGTTTTATATTTCTCGCTGAGTATATAATAAACCATATCCCTTGTAGAAGTTTTTCCCACACTTCCTGTAACAGCAATTTTTTTTACAGCAATTTTATCCAAGTACCATTTAGTTAATACCTGCAATGCTGCTAATGTATCCTCTACCGATATAAAAGTGCATTCGTCAACTCCTTCTATCCATTTCTCATCACTTATGACGCAAAGCCTACATCCTTTATCTACAGCCATAGGTATAAACTTATGACCGTCGGAGGTTTCACCTTTCAGCGCAAAGAAAACTTCTTTTTCTTCAAATATTCTTGAGTCGGTACAAATTCCCGTAAAAAATTCATTCTCATTGCCTTTAATCAGTTTTCCCGACACAGCTGTTACCAGCTCTCTTGCTGTTATAGCATCCATGTTTTTCTCCTATTCTCTGTAAAGATAAATTGTTTCACCCTTTTGAACCCTGGCTCCGGCCTTTGGATATTGACCGGTGACCTTATAATCCTTCCTGTCGGTTTTGGGGCTAACCTCGTATTTAAGTTTTAACTTTGAAAGTTCATAAGCCGCTTTTCCGATGGTCATTCCCTTTAGGTCAGGCACATATTTTACATTTGCATTTCTATCTTCTCCCGAAGCATACTTGGGGCTTATTCCTAAATATGTCAGTGAATTCTTCAAGAAATTCTGAGCTATCGGTGCAGCAACAGCACTACCGAACTGCGTTCCCTTAGGGCTGTCAACCACCACCAGAACTGCAAGCTTCGGGTCTTCCATAGGTGCCATACCCACAAAGGAAGAGTAAGTATCCTTTGTATATTTTCCACCTACGACTTTATCTGCAGTTCCCGTCTTTCCTCCGACTCTGTAACCGGAGACCTTGGCATTTCCTCCTCCGCCCTTTCCTACTACAAATTCCATTATGCTCTTCATTTCGGCTGCAGTCTTTGCAGATATAACCTTTCTTACAACTTTAGTATTGTAAGTTTTAACAGTCTTTCCGCTTCTGTCAGTCATCTTTTTTACTATACGAGGTTCCATCAAAAGCCCCTCATTGCCTATGGAACAAACTGCCGTCAAAAGCTGTATAGGTGTAACTGCAATACCCTGACCATATGACATCGTCGCAAGATCCACATTTGTAAGACCAACCTCTTTCTTAATAATTGCACTGGTCTCTGCCGGTAAAGCAACATGGGTGGCATCTGTTATTCCAAACATATCCAGGTAGTTATAATATTTTTTCTTTCCAATCTTCAGTGCGAGGTTTACCTGAACTGTGTTACATGAATTCCCCACCGCCTCGGTCAGGGATTGGCTTCCATGACCTGATTTGTTCCAACAGTGCAGAGTTGTTCCGTCAACATTGATTGCTCCACTGTCAAAGAACCTGCTTTTAGGCGTTGCCACTCCTTCTTCAAGGGCAGCAGATGTCGTGATAAGTTTAAAAGTAGATCCCGGCTCATACAGGTCGCTGACCAAAGGATTACTCCACATTTTGCTCAAATACTTACCCTGCTGTGTACCGGTCATCTTCATAAATGACGCCTTTTCAAATTTAGACACAGGTTCCATAGCATTGTTGGGATCAAATGAAGGGTTTGTTACCATAGCAAGAATATCTCCCGTTTCCGGATTCATTACAAGGCACATGATTCTCTTTGCCTTTGTTCTTGCCATACCTGTTTTTACTGCTTTTTCAGCATAATTTTGAAGCACTTCATCTATAGTTAAATGAAGATTATATCCGTCTTTCGCCTTATATAATTTTTGGCTGCCAAAGGAAAGAGTGTCGCCATTAAGGTCTGTTTCCTTTATCCATCTTCCGGATATTCCGCTTAAGTAATTATCAAATTCTGCTTCTATACCGGTTCTTCCAACGCTGTCATCCGTTACACTTCCCAGCAGCTTTGCTGCTGCAGTTCCCATAGGATAATACCTTTTGGTACCTTCGGAAATCTCAAGTCCTGAAATCTCAAGATTTCTCACCTTGTCACATTTTTTCTTTTCCACATATCGTGCAATATTTACAATTGCTGATTTTGAATCAAATTTTTTCAAAACCTTCTCCGATTTCATATCCAATGCAAGGGCAAGCTTCTCCGAAATTTCCTTCTTCTTCTCTTCGGTCTTATAGTTTGCGGCTATATCATTAGGTCTTATCCAAACTGAATATGAAGTTGCACTTGATGCTAACTCTTTGCCGTTTCTATCATAAATAATCCCCCTGTCAGCCTCAACGGACATATCGGTGGTCTGCTGAGATCTGGCTTTTTCTCTATATTCATCGGCTTTGACAATCTGAATCCAAGCCATCCTGAATGCCAGCAAAAACACTAGCCACACTATAATCACAAAGGCAAACACCGCCCTTTGTTTATTCTTTTTTCGTATATCAGACATTATCTATAACTCCCTTATAAAAAAACCAGACACATAATCTACATCAATATAATGGTCTGGTTATGTTCTATTTAATTATAATCTATACTTGCTGTTTTATAAAGGGTTAATGTTAATTATATGCCGCTTTTCTAATCACAGCAGAAAAGTTATCCTTCGGTAAATCACTGTTTTTCAAATATATACAGTTCTTTGATGTTGGATATACCATGCCCAGTTTAGACTTTGCTTCCTTTTCAATATTTGCAACACTGTTTGAACTTTTGATTTTTATGCTGAGAGTATCCACCTCTCCACGCAAAGTTTTATTTCCTGCAATCAATTCATTATTTTCGCATCTCAGTTCTGCTGCATAGGCAGTCAACACCACCATGGAAATAAATATGAATCCGATTATTACTATCGCTGCAATTATCGTTCCTTTATCTTTAACACTCATTTTCATACGTATAACCTCTAAATCTTTTCACAAACTCTCAATTTTGCACTTCTTGACCTCGGATTTTTCTCAAGCTCCTCCCTGCCGGCAACTATAGGTTTTCTCGTTATCCTTCTTATGTCAGCTGTTTTTCCGCAAACGCATACCGGAAATTCAGGCGGACAGATACACGGGTTTGCACGACTTTGAAAACTTTCCTTCACAATTCTGTCTTCAAGAGAGTGGAAAGTTATTATGCAAAGCCTTCCTCCCTTCGCCAAAACATCGAAATACTCATTCACAGCATGCTCAAGCTGTCCGAGTTCATCGTTTACTTCTATTCTGATTGCCTGAAAAGTCCTTTTGGCAGGATGCGGTCCATTTCGCCTCGCCTTTGCCGGGATTGCCATTTTTATAATGTCCACAAGCTCAAAGGTCGATGATATTTTCTTTCTTGCTCTTTCTTTAACAATAAATTCTGCAATCCTTGATGCCCATCTTTCTTCACCATATTTAAAAATGATATTTTGAAGTTCCCTTTTGGAATAAGTATTCACAACCTGAAACGCTGTTATTTCATCACTTCGATTCATTCTCATGTCCAGCGGAGCATCCTGCATATAAGAAAAGCCTCTATCCGGGTTGTCTAACTGAAATGAAGACACTCCTATGTCAAGCAAAACCCCATCAACTCTTTCATATCCCAATCCTCTAAGGATATTTTTTATTTCTGAATAATTGCTCTGTACGAAGTGTTTATTACACTTGTACTCTCCCAGTCTTTCCTTTGCAACATTGACAGCGTCTATATCTCTGTCAATACCTATCAGGGTTCCTCTTTCAGAAAGTTTCTCACAGATATGTGCCGAGTGACCGGCTCCTCCCATGGTTCCGTCTACATAAATTCCGTCAGGCTTAATATTGAGACTTTCTATACATTCTTCCAGAAGTACGGATACATGTTTAAAATCCATTTCCCCTCCCTACGCCATTGAGTAGCGATTTATTGAAATCTCAAAGTTTCTAAGCCTACTCTCTAGAAATTATATTTTGCAAGTGCATCCGAAAAATCCTCTTCCTCCTCACCGGGCGAATCCCAGATTTCTTTGCTCCATATCTCAATTTTCTTCATGGCTCCCATTGTGACCAATTCTTTTTCTATATGGGCATAGTCTTTTAACGGCTGTGGTATTACGATTCTTCCCTGCTTGTCAAACTCACATTCGGCTGCATTTGCATAATGATCTCTGATATATCTTCTGACCTTAGGGTCGGATTCGGGAAGTTGAGAAATTTTTTCTGTAAGTCTGTCCCATTCCTCCATGGAATAAATGTACAAGCAAGCATCCAGACCTTTAGTCAATACGCATTTGCCTCTAAGTTGATCCCGATGTTTTGACGGAACTATCAACCTATTCTTTGAATCTATGGAATTGTAATACGTTCCCATAAACATCTGAATGCTTCCTCTTCTACCCCTATAAAATATTTATAATGTGATTTTACACCACTTTTCACCACTTTTCAAATATAAATCGTATTTTTTAATAATTTTACACCACTTTTCACCACCAACGAACATTTTATCCTCTTGCATTAAAAAAAGCCACTATATATAGTGGCTTTAATAAACTCTATGCTCAATATTTATTTTTTCAACAGATTCCTATTTGATTCTATCATTTCTTCTTTCTCTCGCTTTGAAAGCCTTTTTATTTTCGCTTCTATGCTCATGGCAGTTTCTCTGTTATCAGACACTTCAAGATATACAAGTTCTACAGGACTCCTGTTTCTTGTATACTTAGCCCCTTTACCATTGTTGTGACTTTCAATTCTTTTTTCTATATCGTTAGTCCAGCCTGTATAAAGACTGCCATCTGCACACCTTAACATATAGGTATAATTCTTCTTTATGGTACGAACACCTATAACACATTCAACATTTCTTTTATCTTCAATGTCTGTTTTAAATCCGTAATACTCTTCACCCTTCCCGTCAACAGAAGTTTTACCGACATCTCTGCACATCTGAATACCTATATCTCTGCCCAAAAACGCCTCATGATTAAATCTGATATTGATGGATGTTACCTCCTTTTGCCCTATATCCGGTATATAATTCCAAAGCATATTATAGTAATTGGCATTATTCATATGGCCGTTCATGTCACAATCACTGTAAAAAACATGCCGCTCTCCTAAATGCTGAAACTCCATATCCTTAGGGAATCTAAATCTCTTTGGGATTGACAGTTCTACAGGTTCATCCATATCGTAATTCCCCACATTTACCTCATCGGCTCTACACAGTTTCCCGGTATGTCTATTACCTACTGCCCACTCTGAATATGCTGCAGCAATAACCTGTCCTTTACGCAGAATCTCATAACATCTGGGAAAGGTAGCCCCTTTGACAGGGAGAACCCATGTTCTAACCTTGACTTTATCATAGCCGTGAATCTGTTTGTATATTTCCACCGACATCCTTATAACAACAAAAGCTTTTCCTTCATAAAAAAAATCATAATAAGAAGGTTTCCTGTCTCTCATGTGGTGATCAGCCGTTTCCTGTAAATAGTTAATCAAATTGGTGGGTCTTATATTATTATTTTCATCAACATCAAAGGAGTTTATCGTATATTTTTCTTCGTACTTCATTTTTTTACAACCGGTTTTTCATCAGAAGTATTGGTTTCAGAATCGGATAGAACTTCTATAACCTTTGACATCAAATCAGATAGGCCCTGTAGATCTTCGGGATTTGCATATTTATCTCCCAGCAAAAGATTCTGCAATTTATTCCTTGCAATTTCAGCTTTTCTCTCTATGTCCATATATAAAGGAAAATTATCACTTTCGTGGGCATTTACATAACCGTCCAGATCCTTTTTAATCATCTCAATCAAAGCATCCGAATTATCCGGCTCTCCAAGAAAATAGGGATAAGGTGCCACTCTCTGTAAGTATATATTATCGTTTTCTTTCATTTCGTACACATATTGCACCTTGAAATCCTCAGAGAATTTAAAAGTTACTATATTGATATATGCAGGAAGCGTCTTAATCTTTGTTGCTCCCATCTGCCTCAAAACAGTGTTTACAATACTGTCCGTAATTTGATTACTTATCACAATTTGCACCTTTCCTTTCTATATCCCAAATTTTATCAATAAGAAAATCATTGCAATAAACACAGTTATCATCATAACCGGTATTCCAACTTTAAGATACTGGTTAAATGAAATAGGATAGCCATTTTTACCTGCAATTCCGGAAAGCACAACATTGGCAGAAGCACCAATCTGTGTTCCGTTACCCCCCAGACAAGCACCAAGTGATATTGCCCACCAAAGCGGTGTAACATCAATGCCATGTTTTCCCATAGCGATGATTAAAGGAATTAAAGTGGCAACAAAGGGTATGTTATCTAAAATTGCTGATAGAAACGCAGATGCCCAAAGTAAAATCAGCATCGTTACGATTAAATGTCCACCGGAAATCCCCATAATCAGATTAGCAAGTTTGGAAATTACTCCGGTTTCAACCATTCCTCCTACAACTATGAATAATCCGAAAAAAAACAACAGTGTAGGCCACTCAACATCTGAAATCACCTCATCTACATCTTGTTTTCCTATAATCATCATAATAACTGCTGCCGTCAATGCAACTGCAGAACTTTCTATGCCGATAGCACCGTGAACCATAAATGCTATAACCACCATAAAAATCATAAAGATACTTATCTTCATAAGTCTCTTGTCTGCAATAGCCTTGTTTTCGTCCAGCTTCATTATATCCGCAATAGCCTTTTCGTCTGCAACCAGTTTTTTCTTATAAACAAATTTCATGCCTGTAATTACAACGATAAGACCAAACACACAAGCAAGCCCTGTATTTCTAATAAAGTCTATAAATGCAAAATCAGCAGCACTGCCAATCATAATATTAGGCGGGTCTCCAATCATGGTCATAGTACCACCTATATTTGAAGCCACAATCTGCCCAAGTAAAATTGGAATCGGATCTATCTTCATCATTTTTGCTATGGTGATGGTCATTGGTCCCATCAGAAGAACGGTGGTAACATTATCCAAAAATGCAGAGCATATAGCAGTTATAAGCATGAAAGCAACCATAATTTTCCACGGATCACCCTTTGCCATCTTTGCAGCCTTAATGGATATATATTCAAAAAGACCTGAATGTTTAATCACTGCCACGAAAATCATCATCCCCACCAGAACACCGATAGTATTAAAATCGACATAGCTGACAGCCTTGTTAACATCTAAAATTCCCGTCAGCAGTAGCAGAACAGTTCCCGTCAAGGCGGCTGCAGTTCTGTGAAGCCTTTCGCTCATAATCGTTATAAGTACCATTGCAAAAATAATGATTGCTATAATTTCTTGATGCAAGTCCAACCTCCAAAACTCGTAAATGCTAGTTTTACTTTATTACAAAATGTGATTTTACCACTTTGGGATTAAACAATCAATAGCAAAAAATAAATAAAGTTTCAGCTTGCAATTTGACTTTAGAACTTACCATTATCGGTTCATCCCAAATTCTTATAACATTGTGTATAAATTTTAGACACTATTACGATATAGATTGTTATAATTAATATTTTTCCATATATTCAGGCTTAAGCATAGACATTATATGCACATCATATAAGACATCATTTTTTCTGCAATTTCCTCTAAGTACTCCCTCTTCACGAAATCCCAGACTCTTATAAAGATATTCAGCGGGATTTCCTGTATAAAAATCCAGATAAAGGCGCTGCAGTTCAAGTTCCTCAAATGCAAATTTTATTACAGCCTTCATTGCTTGCTTTCCCAAGCCTTTTCCCCTAAGATTCGTATCTGCAATATAAATTCTCCAGAGTTCTGCCTTCCATCCATGAATTATATCAGCTAAAACTATTCTTCCTATAATTTCACCCGTAATTTTAAGGATTATAGTCATCTGCATAGAGCCTTCATCATTTTCATCAGAAAAGAATTTAGCGAAAGCCTCCTCCTCAGACTGTCCATCTTTAATGCTGAAAAATTTAGTAACCTCTTCCTGCTGCTCCCACTTATAAAACTTTTTAATATCTGCAAAAACAGTCTTTCTGATGATTAAATCCTTAGTTTCAAGTTTCAGCTCCCCGGTATTTATCATGACAACTCCTCTCATTCTAATAGTGAAGATCAACTTTTTTCAATTAAAATTTCAACGCTGCCTAAGTATTCACTCCATAAATTCTATAAAATTCAAAGGCTCTATAATCATAAAATTTTAATACTACTTAAATATATATCTGACAAAATTGTATAGTGAGTTCTTCCACACTTTGTTTTCATGACCGCCCGGCATATGATAAAAAATGTGCTTAACTCCTTCTTTATCCATGTATGCAGACAGCTCATCCACGGATTTTCCAACTCTGTTATCCTCTGTTCCCACGGATAAAACAATCTTTTTCATTTCTTTTCTTTTATTTAATTTAAAAGTTTTCAGCAGCGGGTTTATCCAGTTTACATTCCCGTAGTCCGCAACTCTGACAGGTGCAAAAGCCCCAACATATCCGAAAATTTCCGGATATGAAAATGCCGTATATAGTGCATTTCTGCCCCCTAAAGAATGTCCGGCAATTGCCATATTATCCCTTCCGCTTTTAATTCTATACTGTTTCTTTAATTCCGGTATTATACTGCCAACCAACTCATCTCTGGTCTTATCAAAATACTTTACAGTCTCTATAAAGTCCAATCCGCTAAGATCTTCCTTGTAATTCAAATTACTGTCAGGACACACTACTATCATCTCCGGAACGCCTTCAAAATAAGTGAGATTTTGAATTATTACATCTGCATCTTTATTCTCCCAGGTATTTTGTGTTCCGTTTAAACCGTGCAGTAAAACCAAAACAGGATATTCCCTATTTTGATCATAAGATGCCGGCAGAAAAATCTTTGAAGTCCTTTTTTTATTTAATATCTTTGAATGATACTTCATTCTTGTTGCTGTAGGATACTTATATCCTTTTTGCTTCTTCAGAAAGTAATAGTCCTTTGACATATTAAATACTCTGATGCCATTTTTGGCTGTTTTGTAATCCGAAATTTCCTTTTCTACTTTTTCCTTCACAGTTTTTCCAGTGGTTTCACTATCGGAACAGGAAAGCATAGTGATGCAAATACCGATTATCAGTGCAAAAATCACCATCAAATTTAAATTCTTGAATAAATTTAGATTTTTATTGCCGCGAGTTATATCATATGTAATTTTACCTTTTTTTCTACTCATATACCTTCTATTTTTTTTTAATGTCACTTGAACATGTTCCACCCTCTATCTTACAGATATATTTTATCACATTGTCTTTACTTATTCTATTATTTATACTAAAACGGATGTAATAATAAGTATTTGATATGGTAACATACAACTCTTAACATACTATATATAAAAACAGCACTGATGAACTTTTTATTCACCAATACTATTTGACAAAGAACTCAAAAAACACTATATAGGATAGAACCCAAAAAATAAAAAAAGTCGACATCCATCGAACTTAGCGTTTGCAACGGGTGTCGTCTTAATGGTGCCCAGTCTCGGAATCGAACCAAGGACACAGGGATTTTCAGTCCCTTGCTCTACCAACTGAGCTATCTGGGCATATAAACTAAATAAATAATGGTGGGCCATCGGGGACTTGAACCCAGGACCTGCCGGTTATGAGCCGGACGCTCTGACCAACTGAGCTAATGGCCCACGTCTTAAAAAATGGTCGGGGTGGCAGGATTTGAACCCGCGGCCCACTGGTCCCAAACCAGTTGCGCTACCAAGCTGCGCTACACCCCGAAAATCAGTTTCATCATCTCAACAACGATATTATAATATTTTCAAATAGTAAAGTCAAATGGCAGGGGCAGAAGGATTCGAACCCTCGACACGCGGTTTTGGAGACCGCTGCTCTACCAACTGAGCTATACCCCTATAATAAATATGGCGGAGAAGGCGAGATTCGAACTCGCGCGGCCCTAAACGAACCCTAACGGTTTAGCAAACCGTCCTCTTCAGCCACTTGAGTACTTCTCCAGGCTTTATTATCGGCGCATGTATTTGAATCCCTAAATGGCGGAGAGGGTGGGATTCGAACCCACGGTAAGCTCACACCTACGCCAATTTTCAAGACTGGTGCCATAAACCAACTCGACCACCTCTCCGTATGTACAAAATTAACTTGTAACACATATATTTATAACATATAAAATTTAACTTGTCAATTATAATTTTCAAAATTATTATAAAAATTAACACAAAATAAAACGCCTAAAATCGTTTTTAAGGCGTTTTTATTTATAATTAATATCATTTGATTGATGCTTGTCTAATAGCCTCTTCTTCCTCAAATGAAAGCTGATATTTAGACACTCCATTAACAACCGGTTTAGCGTAAACATTTGAATTATCTTCAGCATAAATACTATTAATAACTCCCCCAGTATTTTTTCTATCCAATAAAGCTAAAGCAAAACTTAATTTACTTCTGTTATTTTCAAACATGTCATATCTAACAATACCAATTTTCTTGATACATCTGCCAAGTTCAGCATTTAAAGCTGTACAATACTCAAGAATTTGATCATCTCTTTTTTCAATATTTTCAACCTGCTTAATATATTCATCCAATGCTTCAGCAATATTAGAGCCATTTCCCAATTTTTTTACATATTTTTCATATCTATTTTTTGTTTTAATTGTCCAAAATATACTAACTGCAGAAATCCCTAAGGAAATAATACTAATAACCATAAATAAAATTTCTACATAATTAACTGTTTTCAATTTAAGCACTCCATTCATTTCTAACCATTATTTTTAACCATCTCTAGTAATCTCTCAAGCTCTTCATTTGATGAATATGAAATAATAATTTTACCACTACGTGGACCAGCCTTTAATTTGACTTTAGAGCCAAAAAACTTTTCAAAATCATTCTCTATATTTCTATAAATTGCTTCGTTCTTTTGTGCCTTTTTGACTGTTTTTGAACTATTTTTTAAAGCTCTTTCTATATCAGCAACAGTTCCGCCAGTCTCAATTATTTTTACAGCCATTTCAAATTGTTTATCTAGATCAGAAATAGCCATCAACGCCTTACAATGTCCCTCAGTAAGCTTACCTTCAAGAGCTAATTCAATAACTCTTTTATCCAAATTTAAAATTCTCAAAGTATTAGTAACATATGTTCTGCTAATACCCAATTTATCAGCTAAATCCTGTTGTCTCAAATTATAATTATCAATTAATTCCTTATAACCCATAGCCTTTTCAATAGGATTTAAATTTTCTCTCTGAATATTTTCAATTAAGGAAATTTCTTTATTTTTTTGCTCATCTTCATCTCTAACCAAACAAGGAATCTCTTCCAATCCAGCTATTTTAGAAGCTCGCCATCTTCTTTCACCAGCAATAATTCTATAAAAATTTCCCTTATCTTCAACAATAATCGGCTGTAAAATACCATAATTTTTAATAGATTCTGCAAGTTCATTCAAACTTTCAGGATTAAATTTCTTTCTTGCCTGCGTTGTATTAGGCTCAATGTCAGTAATCTTAATAAATTTAACTGTTTCGCCATTTCTTTCATCAATTTTTTGTTCTTCTTCGTTAAAACCCTCAAGTGCTATAGGTGCTGCAAACAAAGCATCTAAGCCTTTTCCTAAACCTGAATTTTTAGCCATCTTTTCTCCTTTATGTTAACTTATTTATTTCTATTAATAAATTCCTTAACCAATTTTTCATAACTTCTTGAACCCTTAGAAATTGGATCATATAAAATGATTGGCTTGCCATAACTTGGAGCTTCACTCAAACGAACATTTCTAGGAATCAAAGTTTCAAAAACCTTATTTCCAAAATACTTTGCAACCTGCTCTACAACTTGATTAGAAAGCTTAGTTCTCGGATCATACATTGTTAAAACAGCGCCTTCAATAGATAATTTTCTATTATAATATCTTCTAACAATATCAACTGTTTTAAGTAATTCACCAACTCCTTCAAGTGCAAAATATTCACATTGAACCGGAATCAAAACACTATCAGATGCAGTCAACGCATTAATAGTAATTAATCCCAAAGAAGGAGGACAATCTATGAAAATAAAATCATAATTATCCTTGCATTTAGCAATTTTTTCTGCTAAAGCAAATTCTCTTCTCTCCATTTGCGCTAACTGAATTTCAGCACCCGCCAAATTCATGTTTGTAGGACAAATTTCAAGTTTTGGTAACTCAGTTTTTTGGATTGTATTGCATATTTCAACCTCATTAACTAACACATCATAAGTTGAAAATTGACTCATCTTCCCCACTCCAAGCCCACTTGTTGCATTACCTTGTGGATCACAATCAATAACTAAGACTTTTTTATTCTTTTTTGCTAAAATAGCAGCAATATTAATAGTTGTAGTAGTTTTTCCAACACCACCTTTTTGATTTGCTACAGAAATAACTTTACCCAAAATCTTATCCTCCTCTCAACTGCAATAATAATATAAAAAAAGACGTAATTTGTCAATTAAAAAATTACGCCTTTTACAATATTTATAACGGATTTTTTCTTGGAATTCCAGCCTTTCGTGGATACTTTGATTCTGTATTTTTTATTTTTTTTATAATAATTACTGTTCTTTCATTATCAGTATCTCCAAGTTTAAAACTTTCTATTTTTTCAATTTCTCCTCCCAATAATTTTATCGCTTTTTTAGCATTTTCAACCTCTTCATCAACATTAGGACCCTTCATTGCAATAACTTTACCACCAACTTTAACTAACGGTAACAAATACTCAACTAATATTCTCAACTCTGCAACAGCTCTAGAAACTGCAAAATCATATTTCTCACGATATTTATTATCAATTCCTACATCTTCAGCTCTACCATGAACCGTTTCAACATCCTTTAATCCCAATCTATTTTTCACTTCATTTAAAAAATTAATTCTCTTATTAAGTGAATCAACCAATGTAAGATTCAAACTATCATTTACTATTTTTAAAGGTAATCCTGGAAATCCAGCCCCGGTTCCTACGTCAATTATTTTAGAATTATTACCCACAAAGCCACTAATACTGCACGAATCGAAGAAATGTTTCACAAGAATCCCTTCTTCATCCGTTATAGCAGTTAAATTTATTTTTTCATTCCATTCTCTTAATAATTCCATATAAACTGCAAATTTTTCTGCACTAACATTATCAATATCCATATATTCTTTTATAATTTTATAATCCATAATTAATCCCTTTTCATTTTATTAGTTTCAAGCCAAATTAATAATACAGTAATATCTGCTGGCGAAACTCCAGAAATTCTTGAAGCTTGTCCAACAGACGAAGGTTTAACCTTATCAAGTTTCTGTCTAGCTTCCAATCTTAACCCAGAAATTTCAGAATAATTAATATCCTCACTAAGCTTCTTGTTTTCAAGCTTTTTAAACTTATCAACTTGAACACTTTCCAAATTAATATATCCTTCATATTTCAATAAAATTTCAACTTCTTTTTTTACTCTTTCATCAAGCTCTACCCTATCAACATCTATTAAAGCTAAATTTTCATAAGTTACTCGAGGTCTTTTTAATAAATCCGCCATTTTGAAACCAGTTGTAATTCTAGTTGTTCCAATTGATTCAAGATGATTATTATTTATTTCAGTTGGTTTAACAACAACATTTCTTAATCTTTCAACTTCATCCTCAATAGCCTTCTTCTTAATTAAAAATTTATCATATCTATCATCCGAAATCAATCCAACTTCATGACCAATCTCTGTTAATCGTAAATCAGCATTATCCTGTCTCAAAAGTAATCTATATTCAGCCCTAGAAGTCATCATTCTATAAGGTTCAGTAACACCTTTCGTAACTATATCATCAATTAAAACCCCTATATAAGCTTGAGATCTATCCAATATAACAGGTTCCTTACCTTTTAATTTTAATGCAGCATTAATTCCTGCTATCAACCCCTGAGCAGCAGCCTCTTCATATCCTGAAGTACCATTAATTTGCCCAGCAAAAAACATTCCAGAAATTCTTTTATGTTCCAAACTAATTTTTAATTCTTGAGGATCAATACAATCATACTCAATAGCATAAGCAGGTCTAGTAAATTCGCAGTTTTCCAATCCAGGAACAGTATGATACATTTCTAACTGAACATCCTCAGGTAAAGAAGAACTCATTCCCTGAATATACATCTCATCAGTATCTCTACCAATAGGTTCCACAAACAACTGATGTCTCTCCTTATCAGCAAATCTAACAACTTTATCTTCAATAGAAGGACAATATCTAGGACCTGTACCATGAATTTTACCTGAATATAAAGGACTTCTCATCAAATTCTTCCTAATTACTTCATGAGTTTTTTCATTTGTATATGTCAAATAACATGGCATCTGAGTATCATCTCTAGTAAAATTATTTTCTAAAGAAAAAGGCTCAATAACTTCATCCCCATTTTGAATCTCCATTTTAGAAAAATCAATACTTCTTCTATTAATTCTAGCAGGTGTACCAGTTTTAAATCTTCTAATTTCAATATTTAATTTTTTTAGCACCTCTGATAAATCATTAGCAGCAGAAACACCATCAGGACCAGAAGAATAATGAACTTCCCCTATATGTATCATACCTTTTAAATAAGTACCAGTAGCTAAAATAATAGCATCCACATCATAAATCGCTCCAACATTCGTCACAATAGACTTAACTTTATTATCTTTAATAACTATATCAACAATCTCAGCCTGTTTAATAAAAAGATTTTCTTGCTCTTCTAAAGTCTTCTTCATAGCACTTTGATATTGTTTTCTATCCGCCTGAGCTCTTAAAGAATGCACAGCAGGGCCCTTAGAAGTATTCAACATTTTTAACTGAAGATAGGTCTTATCAATATTCTTTCCCATTTCTCCACCTAAACAATCAATTTCTCTTACAATATGTCCCTTAGAACTACCTCCAATATGAGGATTACAAGGCATATTAGCAATACACTCTAAACTTATAGAAAAAACTAAAGTTCTCATACCCATTCTAGCAGCCGCAAGACCTGCTTCACAACCAGCATGACCAGCTCCAATAACAGCTACATCATATTTTCCTGCAAAATAATTCACATTAACCTCCTTATAACATTTCAACATTTTAATTCACATTATCCACATTTTATATATGATTTTTGTGAAACCTGAACACTTTTCCACATAAAAAAGTTAGTAAAATCAAGTTATCCACATTTTTCACATCATGTATTTTAAACAATGTTCGCTTTTAAATTTTATTTTCCTAAACAAAACTTCTTGAATATTTCATTAATAACATCATCAGTAACATTATTTCCTGTAATTTCAGCTAAATAATTCATAGCATTAGTAATATAAATTGAAATAATATCAATATACATATCATTCTCAGCAGCATTAATAGCCTCATCAATTTCTATTCTAGCCTTTTGAATTAAATTTTTATGTCTCTCATTACTAATTAATACATCATTAGATAAACTATCGTTATTAAAACTATAAATTTCAACTATTTTATCAAACAATTGTTGAATTCCAATATCTTCCATAGCAGATATTTTCAATATATTTTTGTTAATAGACTTTAAGCACTTTTCTAATTCAATATTTTCAGATAAAACATCAATTTTATTTAATAAAATTATACACTCTTTATCCTTAATAATCTCCAAAAGTTCCTGATCATCTTCAGTCAAATTCTTAGTAATATCAAAAATTGCAATAATTAAATCCGCCGAATCAGCTAATTTTTTACTCTTTTGAATTCCAATTTGCTCTATTTCATTAGAAGAATTTCTGATACCAGCAGTATCAATTAATTTTAAAGGAATTCCTTCAATATCAACAAATTCTTCAATAGTATCACGAGTAGTTCCTTCAATATTACTAACAATTGCTCTATCTTCTTTTAATATCCTATTTAATAACGAAGATTTACCAGCATTAGTCTTTCCTAAAATAACCGTTTTTACTCCATCCCTTAATATTTTTCCACTATTAAAACTATTTTCTAACTTAATCAAATCTTCTGAAATAATCCTCAATTCACCCAAAGATCTGTTTTTTGTAACTTCCTCTTCATCATATTCCGGATAATCTATATTTACATCAATTGCAATCATCAAATTAAGCATTTTTTGCCTGATATTTTCAATTTTATTAGATAAATGACCTTCTAATTGATTAATAGATTCTTTCGCTTCTCTGACTGTTTTAGAGTTAATTAAATCAATAATTGCCTCAGCTTGAGACAAATCAATTCTACCATTTAAAAATGCTCTTTTAGTAAATTCACCAGGGCTAGCAATCTCAGCACCATTTTCCAAACAAAGCTCCAAAATTCTTTTTTCAACAACCATACCTCCGTGAGTATTAATCTCACAAATATTTTCAGTTGTATAACTCTTAGGCGCAACAAAATAAGATACTAAAACCTCATCAACAATCTCCTCGTTTTTCGGATCAATAATATTACCATATTTAATTTGATATCCCTTAATAAAATGATCATTATTCTTTGGTCTAAAAATCTTATCTAAAATTTCAAATGACTTTTCCCCAGACATTCTAACTATCCCAATACCACCATTTCCCATAGCAGTAGATATTGCAACAATTGTATTCTCCATTATTACCTCCAAAATAAAAAGTCAAAGTAAGATTGTGTTCTATTAACAACAATCTCGAACTTTGACTTCGAAATTTTTATTTACTTATTTTAAATCAATTACCAATCTTCTATGTGGCTCTTCTCCAATACTAAAAGTAACTACTTTATCACTATTTTGTAACTCAGTATGAATTATTTTTCTTTCATAAGCACTCATAGGCTCTAAAACTCTTTTTTTACGATTCTTAAGCACTTCAGCTTCTATTTTCCTTGCTAAATCTTTCAAAATATCATTTCTTTTTTCTCTATAATCTCCAACATTCAAATATAGCTTAACTTTTGAATCCATTTTTTTCTTTAAAACAGCTACCAAAATTGTTTGAAGAGAATTTAAAGTTTCGCCTCTATATCCAATTAAATTTAAAGAATCTTCACCGATAAAATCGATATGTAATATGCCTTCCTTAATTTCAATCTTGTAATTTAAATCCTTAAAATGCTCTATAAACTTATCTAAAAATTTATTTAAAATATCCATTGCCTTATTTAAATCTTCTTCAGTAACATTATATTCATCACTTTTTTCATTATTTAATATAAGTTCAACTTTTACTTTTCTTGGTGCTAAAATACTATAAAACATCTTTTTATCAGTATCTTTAATCTCCCTAACTTCAACATCACTTCTTTTGCAATTTAACGCTTTCAATCCATTATCAATTGCTTCATTTAAAGTTTTACCTTCTGCAATAACTGTTTTAGACATATTATGCCTCCTCTTTTTTAGAAAAAATTTTTGAAATAGCCAATCTTTCAACTGTATTTAAAACATTGCTTAATAGCCAATATAAAGATAATCCAAGTGGTGCTATAATTCCAATAAATATTGACATTATAGGCATCATGTAATTCATACTCTTTGTCATTGATTGCATATCTGGCAATTCATCAGCAACAACTTCAGCATCAAATTTTTCATCATCTTTATTAGCAGCTTCCAATTTCTTTTTAGCTTTTTCTTCTTTTTCTTTATCTAATTGTTCCTTAGTCTTCATTAATCTAGTATTAATTTTAATATTAACAAACATTGTTATAATATACAACACTGGAATAATATAAACTTTTGGATCTTTTAAATTTTGCATTGGTACTTTTGTTAAATCTAGACCTAAGAAATTCATATTTAAATAAACTCTAGAATCTTCACTACCCTTATACGCAATTACTGCTATTTCTTTATAAGAAGATTTTACATTGCTTTGTTCGATCTCTTGTGAATATTGTTTAATCAAATTTGAATCAACTTTTCTCATATAAGTTAAAGGTTGACTAACTAAATAAAATATTCCTAGGATAATCACAAATTGTAAAATCGCTGTAATACATCCTGTAAACGGACTAAATTTTTCCCTTTTATACAACTCAATAGTTGCCGCATTCAATTTTTCAGTATCATTTTTATACTTAAATTTCAACGCATTCAATTCTTGTTGCATTTTTTGAGAAGCCTTAGTCGACTTTTCTTGCTTTATAGTTAATGGTAATAATATTAATTTTAATACTAAAGTAAATAACAATAAAGCTAAACCATAATTTTGTACCAAATTATAAATATAATTCAATACATAACCAAATATATTAGCTACAAATCCCATATACTTTTTCCCTTCACTTTAATGGATCATATCCACCTTTAGAAAATATATTACATTTCATAATCCTCTTAGATCCCAATACGAGACCTTTAAATACTCCATACTTATCAATTGCCTGCATTGTATATTCAGAACAACTCGGATAAAATTTACAATGAAATCCAAAAAAACTAAAAACTTTAGATAATGTCAATTGATAAATTCTAATAAAAAATTTAAAGATTATTTTCATCATTATCCTCAATAATTAATTCAAATTTTCTAAAAATATATTTAATATCATTTCTTACTTCAAAATACGAAATATTATCAATACTTACATTCTTATTCCATATAAACACAATATCATATCCCTGTTTTAAATCATATTCTCTCATTAAATCAAGATAAGCCGCTCTAATAACTCTTTTTATTCTATTGCGGCCAGTAGCTTTACATAATTTTGTACTTATAGCCAATCCCAATCGATTATATCCAAATTTGTTATTTAAAACATAACCAATAACTTGATGTGCTCTTAAATATTTTCCTCTATTAAATACATTCTTAAATTCATAATTTAATTTTAAAGTTTTAATTTTTTTCATAATATACCTTAAAAAAGGCCACTAATAACTCAAGTGACCCAAAATTTATGCGCAAAGTCTCTTTCTTCCTTTTGCTCTTCTAGCTTTTAAAACATTACGGCCAGCTCTAGTAGCCATTCTTTTCATAAAACCATGTTCTTTTTTATTTTGTCTCTTTTTTGGTTGAAATGTTCTTTTCATTATTCCACCTCCCATATATCATATATCTAATCGTAATTGCAATTATACATTCTTTAAACACTTATGTCAATAATTTTAAAGAAAAAAATAATATACGATTACTATTTTTACCTTGACTATTGCCCTATTTTTTTGCTATTATATTAAAGAATATATTTACAAATGAAAACGTTATTTAATTATAAATTAGAACCAATTTTTTTCTAATTATTAAATGGCTTTTTCATTTTTTTCGTATTTTTGAAAGGAGATTTTATGGATAATACAAAAATAGAAGAAATTTGGGCAGAAGCCAAAAACCTATTAAAAGCTGAAACAACTGAAATCACTTTTCAAACATGGATTGAAAGAATTGTAGTAGAATCAATAAATGACAACAATATTATATTATCAGTAGAAACTCCTTTTCATAGAGATACTCTACAAAATAGATATTTAGAATTAATAAAAAATACATTTAACTATGTAACACATAAAAAATGTAATATAATAATAAAATTAAAAAATGAAATAGTCGAAGAGAAATTTAATTCAGCAACACCAATGAATAGACAGATTTTAAATTCAGGCTTAAATCCAACATATACATTTGAAACATTCGTTGTTGGAACAAATAATCAATTTGCACAAGCAGCAGCAAAAGGCGTATCAGAAGCACCTGGATTAAAATTCAATCCATTCTTTATATATGGTGGCGTTGGATTAGGAAAAACTCACTTAATGCACGCAATTGGTAATCAAATATTAGAAAATAATCCATCGGCAAAAATACTATATATAACATCAGAAACATTTACAAATCAATTAGTAAACGCATTAAAAGATCAAACCACAGAAAATTTTAGAGAAAAATATAGAAGTATAGACGCATTATTAATAGATGACATTCAATTTATTGCCGGAAAGAAAAGTACTCAAGAAGAATTCTTTCACACATTTAATGCACTATATGAATCAGGAAAACAAATCATTTTAACATGCGATCGCCCACCAAAAGAATTAGAATTATTAGAAGAAAGACTAAAATCTAGATTTGAATGGGGTTTACTAGCAGACATTTCAAACCCAGATTATGAAACAAGATTAGCAATTTTAAGACAAAAGGCAGATTTAGATAACATTTTAATAAATGATGACATTCTTACATTAATAGCAACAAATGTGGACTCAAACATTAGAGCCCTAGAAGGAATTCTAAAAAAATTAATAGCAAAAGCTTCATTAACAAATAGTCCAATAACTATAGAAATGGCTCAAAACGCAATCGACACAATGATAACTTCAAAAGAAAAGGTTATTTCATCTGAATACATTCAGGAAGTAATAGGAAAATACTTTGACATAAACCCTTCTGATTTAACAAGTTCAAAAAGATCAGCAGACGTAACATTCCCAAGACAAATTGCCATGTACTTATGTAGAAACGTTGCACAAATGTCATTACCTCAAATAGGAAACGACTTTGGAAAGCGTGATCACACTACAGTAATGCATGCTTGCAACAAAATTGAAACAGAAATAAAGAACAATGTATCGAACACAAAATCAATTGTGGAAAGTGTGAAAAAAATACTACTTTCAAACAACAATTAATTTATCAACAAATACTCGTGATTAATAAAAAATCTGTTTGCAAAATTTTTGTTCGAAAGCACTTATAAATAATCTTGATATTTCAATAAAAAAATTAATTATAAAATCTTTCCACAAACACATTGTGAATGTACTGTATAAAACATGTGTAAAAACAATTTTCAAATTAACTTTTTTAATACTGTGGATTTAAAAATTCATTTTCCACAAAACTCTACACACGAGTTTCCGTATATATTGCAAGCACTTTAAATCTTTTCAACACAATTAACACATATATACTATTACTACAACTAAATTTATTTATATATAATAAAAAAAATAATAGAATATATTATTTATTTCTATTTTCTAAGTAGTCTGCAATTGCGGCTACGTCTTTGTCTCCACGTCCAGATACGTTAACGATAATTACTTTATCTTTATCTAATTTCGGAGCACGTTTGATTACTTCTGCAAGAGCGTGAGAGCTTTCGATTGCTGGGATAATTCCTTCTGTTCTAGTTAATAGAAGTAAAGCATCGACAGCTTCATCATCAGTTGCACTTACGTATTCAGCGCGTTTTGCATCTTTTAGGAATGAGTGCTCAGGTCCAATACCTGGGTAGTCTAATCCTGGAGAGATTGAGTAAACAGGTTTTACTGAACCATCTTCGTTGAATAATGCGTAAGTTTTCATACCATCAACAACCCCCACAGTACCAAGTGTTAGTGTTGCTGCGTGACGATCTGTATCAAGACCACGACCAGCGGCTTCAACACCTAGTAATGCTACTTCTTCGTGAGGGATGAACTCAGCAAAAGCACCGATTGCATTAGATCCTCCACCTACACAGGCTACTACTAAGTCAGGTAGGCGTCCTTCTTTTTCTAGGATTTGACGTTTAGCTTCTTGACTGATAACTTTTTGGAAGTCTTTTACGATAGTTGGGTATGGGTGAGGACCAACTGCTGATCCTAGTACGTAGAAAGTATCGTCGATATTTTCAATCCATACTTTGAATGCAGCGTCAACAGCCTCTTTAAGAGTTTTTTCTCCTTCTTGAGCTGCATGAACTTTTGCTCCAAGCATTTCCATTCTAAATACGTTTAGTCTTTGTCTTTCTACATCAAGAGCCCCCATGTAGATTTCACATTCCATACCGAATTTTGCAGCGGCAGCAGCTGTAGCTACACCGTGTTGACCTGCTCCTGTTTCAGCGATAACTTTCTTTTTACCCATACGTTTTGCAAGTAAAATTTGCCCAATAACGTTGTTAAGTTTATGTGCCCCAAGGTGGTTTAAATCTTCACGTTTAAGGTAGATTTTTGCTCCTCCAAGGTGGTTTGTTAAAGTTTCAGCGTAGTATAGTGGAGTTTCACGTCCTGAGTAATCTTTTAAGTAATGAGCATACTCTTCTAAAAATTCTTCATCATTTTTGTATTTATCATAAGCTGCTTCTAATTCATCAAGAGCCTTTTGAACTACTTCAGGTACGAAGCTTCCTCCAAATTCTCCAAAGTATCCTTTTAAGTTGTTTAAGTTATTTTCTAAGTTTGTCATAATTGTTTATTTCCTTTCGAATTGTCTATAAGATTTTTATAAGTTTTTTATTTTACCCCAAAAAGAAAAGACCGTATAGAATTCTATACGGCCCTTTTGCGAAATTTAAAACGATTTTTCTACAGCCGACATAGACACTTTTTAGAGTACACTAAAGTTGCGTCTACGTCATAAAAACATACACACAACATTATCTACGCCAGTTTTGCCAAGAGTTTAAAGTTGTTGTTTGTTTCATTTGTAGTTCCTCCTTCTCGTTTTGTTGTTTTTATTATACACATTATCTTTTTAGAATGCAAGTCTTTTTTTGTAATTTTTTAAATTTTTCTGACAATTTACAAGAGTAGCCTATTTTAACAAGATTCTAAAGGAGTATTTACTTAAAATATATTAAGAGATGATTAGGAATATTCAAGATTGTAGTTCTTTCTACCTAAACCGATGTAAAAGTGATATAATAGAAAAGTGAAAAAATCAGGTATGGAGGTGCAATTTGAAATTATCGGTATTAGCCAGCAGTAGTAGTGGAAATAGTATCTATATAGAGCATAATAATTTTAAATGTTTAGTAGATGCCGGACTGACTGGGAAAAAAGTAGTAGAGAACTTAGCTCAAATTGAGCGAGATATTAAAGATATAAATGCAATCTTTGTAACTCATGAACATATTGACCATATTAAAGGAGTAGGAGTCTTAGCAAGAAAATATAATATTCCTGTATATGCCAACGCTCTTACTTGGCAAAATATGACAAAATGTGGTGAAATCAACTCGGATCTTAAGTTTCATTTTGAAAAAGAAGAAAGTAAAATTTTTGGTGATGTAGTTGTTAATAGTTTTGGTGTTAGTCATGATGCGATTAATCCGCAATTTTATACATTTGAATGTGATGGAAAAAGAGTTAGTATTCTTACAGATACGGGTTATGTATCTGACAAGATGATTGATTATGTGAAGGACTCTCATACGATTGTATATGAAAGCAATCATGAAGAGAATGTTCTGCTTAGTGGACCTTATCCATGGACTACTAAGCAACGTATACTATCAGATATGGGTCATTTATCTAATACAGACTCTGCAAATTATTTGACAAAAATAGTAGGAGATAATACGAAAAATGTCTTCCTAGCCCATCTAAGTGAGCAGAATAATACGAAAGAACTTGCTCGTATGGCTGCGGATATGACTCTAAAACACAAGGATATAGATTGTGTTTTAGAAGCTGATAAAACTATAGATTGTAATGATAAAATAGTTATTATGGATACTGATCCAGTAATTCCGACTAAGATAATAGAAATATAATATAGACTGAAGATAACTTGTAAAAAATTTATCTATGCAATAGATTTTATAAGTTGACCTTAGTTTTTTCTTCTATCAAAAACAAATAAAAAAACGAAAAGGTTTTCACTTACAATAGTGATAACCTTTTCTATAAATAGTCAGAAAATTCTAGAATTTTCACATAGAATTTTTGCTTTTTTATTGCTTTTTTTCTAAAAATTTTATAATATAGTATTATGTAGTTTTTTA
>ERZ772906.295-NODE-295-length-30910-cov-40.306466_pt1 | contig 30910 bp, 19 predicted proteins | sample MGYA00511338_ERZ772906 | MGnify/ENA primary metagenome ERZ772906 (study PRJEB29015, sample SAMEA2738076) | human oral metagenome | biome: human oral; feature: human-associated habitat; material: saliva | place: China | collected 2212 ... | reverse complement strand
GGAAGTAATAACCATAGTTAGAATAAGGGTTGCGGATTCTCTTTACCGATGTGTTATTTTCCCAGCTAACAGGACCACGTGCATAGAAGAGTCGTCTGCCGTTGCTGTTATAGGTCGGTACTTCCTTTAAATCATCATGTGAAGTAATGTAATCAGCTGTTAGGACCTCCTTCTGCAAGTTACCTCCATAGCCATAGATTTTTACTTTGTCAATGTTAGAGAAACCTGCACGACGGATAAGTTCATTGGTTAATTGATAGACACCGTTAGCTGGAACACGTATCTTTGCCCACTTACCGCTTGCAAGAACAGAATGGTCGGCATAGCGATTGGCTGTTACCGATGCCGTTAAACCTCCAGCACGAGTAGCAAGGGCTTTTGTCTTTATCTTCTTAGGACGAGAGGTAAGGGCTATCATGAAACTGACGAGGAACTGCTTCTTACCATTGCGTTGAACAATTGGTGTCAGGGATATCTCTAAGACACCACGTTTACGTTCCACAGTCATCTGCTGCTGTATCTCTGGCAATGTTGATGGCGTAATAGTTGTTAGTGCGTTATATCTCTCAATATCCGCCTTGTCCATGTCAATGAACTCAGGGTAGCGTATCTCCAATTCGTAGATAGAGTCAGTATATTGCTCACCTACAGGGATAGCATAGCGGAACTGTGGCAATACTGAGTCTATTGTCACATCCTTAACTGTTAGATTAAAGAATCTTTGCTGTTGAGCTGATAGATTGATACAAACCAACAGTAGTATAAAGCAGAGTGTTGCTGAGCGTTTCGTCATCAGCTTATTGATTTCTTTCGTCATTTTATTATGTATTCCTCCTTAAGTCTTTTTGTCAGTTATTCCCTCTGTTTGGTTCGATTATTTGAGTGTATTTACTTACAATTGAAGTTGAGGACTTTTCTTTCCTCTATATATCCTTCCAGATGGTCGTTGATATGAACTGGTCCACAGCCTGATGGGCAGCCTGTGTAGATGATGTCGCCAGTCTTGAGGGTGAAGTAGCGACTAATATAACTGATGATTTCATCTACTTTATATAGCATATCACTTGTACATCCCTCTTGCATAGTCTGTCCGTTGATATCAAGGTGGAAGCGGAGTCGTTGTATATCAAGGAATTTATCCTTTGATACCCATTCGCCTAAAGCTGCCGAACCATCAAAACCTTTACAGAGGTCCCATGGTAGTCCTTTTGCTCTTAGCTTTTGTTGTAATTCTCGTGCAGTGAAATCAATACCTACTGTCACAGCATCGTAGTATCTATGGGCGAAACGTTCAGAGATTGTCTTTCCCAATCGGCAGATACGTACCACGAGCTCCGTTTCATATTCAATCGTTCCCAAGTCATCGGGTATGAAGAAAGGCTTTTGATCTTTCAGTAGGGCAGAGTCTGCCTTAGTGAAGATAACTGGTCCTTCCTTTGTAGATAACGTTTCGTTTAACGATTTATTATGTTTGGCATAATTCATGCCGACTGCAAAGATTTTCATTGTTGGTAGTTTCTTTGGTTTTTGGCTTATTAGGCTAATAAGCCAAATAAGGCTAATAAGCCCTAACTTCTAATAAAAGAGAGTTGCAGGAGCCTAATGGCTTTCCTGCAACTCCCATATCTTTCTTCTTAAGAAGGTCTGTGATTACTCTGCAGAGAGAGTGAAGCGCTTGTAATCAACAATCTTAAGATCCTTGCTCTGAGCCTTAAGCCACTCGCTAACGCTCTGCTTGTCGCCATCACCGAACTGGAACTCCTGATCAACGAGACAGTTCTCCTTGAAGAACTTGTTCAAACGACCCTTAGCGATGTTGTTAATCATATCCTCATTGAGGTTTGCAGCCTTCTCAGCAGCTACAGTGTTGCGGATTTCGATAGCCTTATCAGCTTCCTCACGAGTCAACCAACCTTTCTTGATGTTAGACTCGATGTGGTCATCGCTGTCAACGAGGTTAGCGTTGATACCTGCCTTCTTGATAGCAGCAACAACAGCCTTCTCAATCTGCTCTTCCTTAGTCTTCTCAACTGCAACCTTGAACTCCTCGTCTTTAACTGACTGTGGAATAGATGCTTCGTCAAGAGCAACTGGCTTCATAGCTGCAACCTGCATAGCTACCTTGTGACCAGCATCCTCATTGTTCTCATTGAGCTGAACCATAGTTGCGAGAGTGTGCTTGTTCATGTGGTCATAAACAGAGATGTTCTCACCCTCAAGGAAGTTGTAGCCGTCAAGCTCCATCTTCTCACCGGTAACACCAGAACGCTGTTGAACTGCAGTAGCAGCATCCTCACCGTTAGCGAGCTTAAGAGCCTTAACCTCATCAAGGCTCTTGCACTTGTTAGCAACAGCAGCGTCCAAAATCTCCTGAACGAGGGCAATGAAGTCCTGACCGTTAGCAACGAAGTCTGTCTCACACTTAATAGCAACCATAGCAGCAAAGTCGTCTACCTGCTTAACGAGTACACAACCATTTGATGTCTCACGGTCAGAACGCTTAGCAGCGATAGCCAAACCACGCTCGCGGATCAATTCCTTTGCTTTGTCATAATCGCCTTCAGCCTCTGTAAGTGCCTTCTTTACGTCAGCCAGACCTGCGCCAGTCATAGCGCGGAGCTTCTTGATATCTTCAATAGATACAGCCATTTTTTGTTTTCCTTTCTAATATTATTAAATATTGTGGGCGTTGATGAGGGATAATAAACTTCACGTATTATTACAAATAATATAGAAGCTCATTAGCACTCACCAGCGCCCACTATGTTTCTTTTAATTACTCAGCAGCTGGTGCCTCGTTCTCAGCCTTTGGAGCCTCCTCCGTCTTACGAGCAGCACGCTTTGGCTTAGCCTCAGCAGCCTCTTCAGCCTGCTCTGCTGCAGCCTTCTCGTCAGCCTTCTCAGCCTTACGCTCCTCAAGACCCTCTGCGATAGCACCGCAGCAAGCAGCGAGGATAGCCTCTACAGAATCCTTAGCATCATCATTAGCAGGAATGATGTAGTCGATGTTCTTAGGATCAGAGTTGGTATCAACGATACCGAATACAGGGATGCCGAGACGGTTAGCCTCCTTAACAGCGATGTGCTCCTTCATTACGTCAACAACGAAGAGTGCAGATGGCAAACGAGTCAAGTCAGAGATAGAACCGAGGTTCTTCTCGAGCTTAGCACGCTGACGTGAAATCTGCAAAAGCTCACGCTTAGAGAGGTTAGAGAATGTTCCGTCGTTCATCAACTTGTCGATGTTCGTCATTTTCTTCACAGCCTTACGGATGGTTGGGAAGTTGGTCAGCATACCGCCAGCCCAACGCTCGTTTACGTATGGCATGTTAACAGCTGCAGCCTTCTCTGCTACAACTTCCTTAGCCTGTTTTTTAGTAGCGACGAACAAGATCTTCTTGCCACTCTTAGCGATACCCTTGAGTGCCTCTGCAGCCTCGTCAACCTTAGCTACTGTCTTGTGAAGATCGATGATGTGGATACCATTACGCTCCATGAAGATGTAAGGAGCCATAGCTGGGTTCCACTTGCGACGGAGGTGGCCAAAGTGACATCCTGCCTCCAATAACTGGTCAAAATTTGTTCTTGACATTTTGTTTGTTTTTACTTGTTTACTTTCTTTTAAATTCTTTCTTGGCGAATGAGCTTCACCACGCTTGTTAGAATCAACTGACGGGTAGTCCCCCGATAAGGAATCGCGTCAGTTTAGATACTAAACCATCTCCTTTTCCTTTGAACTTTGAGGTTTGAGGTTTGAACTTTTACCTTTAAGCTTGAACTTTTTCCTTCTGTTTTGCTTTGTTCTTTTACCGAACAAAACATATCATAAAGTTCAAAGTTCAATATTCAAAGCTCAAAGACTAAGGAAAATATTAACGCTTACTGAACTGGAAGTGAGCACGAGCCTTTGGCTGACCTGGTTTCTTACGCTCAACAGTACGGCTGTCGCGTGTCAGGAATCCCTGGTCCTTGAGTGCTTTCTTATCTTCAGCGTTAACCTTAACCAATGCACGAGCGATAGCAAGACGCAGTGCCTGGCTCTGACCAGTAAAGCCACCACCATCGAGGTTGGCCTTAATGTCATACTGACCTTCTACACCGAGCAACTGCAGTGGCTGCTTAACCACGTACTGCAGGATAGCTGATGGGAAGAATTCAGTTAAATCTTTCTTGTTGATAGTGATCTTACCGGTGCCCTCTGAGAGGTAAACACGCGCTACAGCGCTCTTACGGCGACCAATTGCATTAATTACTTCCATCTTTCTCCTTATTATTTATACTGGTTAATATCAATTGCCTTTGGCTTCTGTGCCTCGAGACCGTTGAGCTCTGTACCTTCGATAACATAGAGGTTATCCAACAGATGACGACCTAAAGGACCCTTTGGTAACATACCCTTAACAGCATGACGAATCATCTTGTCAATACCGTTCTTGCGAGTACGAAGCTGTGCAGGTGTGTTGAAACGCTGACCACCAGGGTAACCAGTATAACGTGTGTAAACCTTATCAGTCTCCTTCTTACCAGAGAATACAACCTTAGCTGCATTGATAATGATTACGTTGTCACCACAATCTACATGTGGGGTGAAAGTTGGCTTGTACTTTCCGCGAAGAAGTTTAGCTACTTTAGAGCAAAGGCGACCTACAATCTGATCGCTCGCGTCAATAACGACCCACTCTTTCTTAGCTGTTTCCTTGTTTACGGAAATAGTCTTGTAACTTAAAGTGTCCATTCTAAAAAATTAATAATTTTACTACTAAAAAACGTTTTCTATTTCTACGACTGTGCTTGTCCTAACCATGCTGCCCGGCCAAAGACAACACTATTAACACGCATCGTATGGGGTTCTAAGAAAATCCCCCTTTAATAATCGGACTGCAAAGGTACTTATTTTCAACCTTATATAATTGTTTTGAATGGTAGGATTGTATGTAGTTTATGATTATTTAACTAAACTGCTTGTTGGATTCATGCTCTTTTGAATGTTTGTAAAAACTTAAAAACAAACCAAACAAGTGAAAAATAATGAAAATATATAGAGGGTTATGATAGTTTTGTTTATTTTTGTAACGTTATAAAGTTATTCCTTATATCTTAAAAGAATTATATAAGCAACTTTGCTTATTATATAATAGGTGAAACATAGAACATAAATAAATATAACAGATTAAACAAAGATGAAATTTAAATCTATTTTGTTAGGTGTGGCTTTGGCCTTCAGTCCTGTATTTGGTTTTGCCGATAATAATATCAAAATGGTTGTTGGAACCTATACTGATGCAGGTAGTCAAGGATTATATTCATTCTCTTTTGATCAGTCTACAGGTAAAGCTTCGGGGATTACTTCGTTGAATGTAGACAATCCTTCTTATTTTACTTTCAGTAAGGATGGGCGTAATATCTATGCTGTTAGTGAGAAGAATAATGCGACAGCTGTTCTCAATTGTATTGGTTATGACCCTGTAAAAGGAACTTTTGCTTTTAAGAACTCACAGTTGACGCATGGTGGTGATCCTTGTTATGTAGACACAGATGGCAAGATTGCACTAACAGCTAACTATTCTGCGGGTACAATCTCTGTTTTTCCAATTCTTAAGAATGGAACACTTGATAAGTCGTTGCTACAGTTGGGTAGTGTGAAAGGTGGACCTGATCGTTCACGTCAGAACACACCTCATGCGCATTGTGCGATTTTTGCTCCTGATGGTTATATCCTTACAACTGACTTTAGTGGCGATCGTATTCTTTGCTTCTCTTACAATAAGCGTGATAAGAAGTTAGAGAATCATGGTATTGCTGCTCATGTAAAAGCTGGCTCTGGTCCACGTCATCTTGTTTTCTCTCCTAACGGTAAGTATGCTTATCTTATGAGCGAGTTGTCTTGTAATGTAACAGTTTATACTTATAAGGAGGGTAAGTTAAAGGAACTTCAGACCATCGCTGCTGATAATGCTAATGCACGTGGTGGTGCTGATATCCATGTTAGCCCTGATGGAATGTTTGTTTATGCCAGTACACGTTTGAAGGGTGATGGTATCACAATTTTCCGTGTAAATAATAATGGTACATTGACTCGTATTGGTGCGCAGTTTACAGGTAGACATCCACGTAACTTTGCGATTACTCCAAATGGAAAGTTCCTTCTGGTTGCTTGTCGTGATGATAATTCAATAGAAGTTTACTCACGCGATAAGTTCACTGGCCTGCTTAAGAATACTAATCAGGATATTATCCTTAGTCACCCAGTTTGCGTGAAGTTCTATCCTGAGAAGTAGGATTTTAGTAATTAAATCCAAATCAGTCGTTAGAGCCTAAACAAAAGATGTTAGGAAGCAATATCATAGTAATAAGAACTATACATATTTTGGTCTAATAATCGATTTGGTTTAAATAATTTATAAGGAGTTAATGGTGTTTTTAACCATTAGCTCCTTTCTTGTGTAGATAGAGATTTTTTTTGGTTGTACTGGGTTAATGTGTTATTTATTTTTAATATATCCTATTCAGTCTTTTGATTACAAAAGAAATACAGAGCTATGGTTAATTTTCTTAAAAACACTTACTTACGCGGAGGTGTTCTAAATGTTTATGCGTAATTTTGCAAAAGAAAATAAAAAGTACTCAAGATGACTTGGTGATTACACCAATACTAAAGTAAAGTGCTTTAAGCAACTTTAGCTTGAATAGAAGGAAAATTAACCCATATTTATTATAAAAAATCTATTTTACTAAAAGTTTATGAAGAAGAAGGATTATGTAAAGCCTAATGCGCAAGTATTAAGCTTTTATACTGATGATTTTCTGGAAGGTGGATTCCATGTGCAAAGTAATTTGAAGGGTAATCTCGACCCTGCGGATGATGAAGAAGATCCTGAGGAAACGAACCCAACTGGATTTTAAGCATATTATTTTAAATTCAGAATAACTTTCTGGTAGGAAATAAATTATCTACATAAAATAACAAATATATGAAACATTTTCTTTATTCATGTATTGCTGTTTGTGCATTGCTTTTTGTAGGCTGTACAGACAATGATATGGTAGAGTCTATCTCTACTGATGACAATCAGCCTGGAATAACTGTGTCTATGTCACTGGAAGGTGATATGGGAAAAACCGCAGCTACTACTCGTGCCATCGGTTACGAAACGGATGACAATACAGGTTTTCCAACACCTATTGGTATCTTTGATAAGTCAGGAAACGAGGGGCAGGAGATTGCTGATGGAACTAAGGTTCCTGTACTTCTTATCTTTAAGAGTACAGATAGTTCACAGCCTATTACTAAGGTTGTTACAAACTGGACTTATAAGAAGGGTGGTGATTTAACTTTGTTGCCAAGTGAGACCTTTGAAATGAAGAGTGGTACCGACCTTAGTAAGGGCACATGGTATGTATGTGGTATTCTCGGTGGTGAGATGCTTCCAGGTAATAACCAAGTGAAATTCAATGGTTTTTCAGAGGGACATGTTGCACGTGATGCTGCAGGTGAAAAAGTAACATGGGGTGCAAATATTCCTTATGTTTTCAGTTGGCGTAAGTTGACAACCAATGCTGCTAATAAGACAATTAAGGCAGAGAAGGCTGTTAAATTTAAGCAGTTTGGTACTATCGTACGTCTGAAGGTTACCAATAACACTGACTTTGATTTTAAGTATAATGGTGTACGAATCATAACAAGTAACATTCTTTGTGGTCAGTTTGACTTAAAGGCTTTTGATGATGAAGATTTGGTTAACTCATCAAGCCTTAAGGATACAGAGGATAGCGATGTGGCTTCTGCTAAGTCTGCTTCTTTTAAGGAGGCTTTCAAGGCTTTCAAGTTCTATCAGCGTCCATTTGAAGATAGAGCCGTGTCAGGTGATGATGGGCTTTATAAGAAGAGAAGATACCGTGTACATGGTGAGTATATTGCAGATTATAATGAGGAGAAGTCTGGAATCAAGCTTAATACTGCTCTTTATTATTATGACCATACCTTCTTGCCAAGAACTTCTGGCGACAATTTTGATAAGGTTGCGAAGGGGCAGGAAGCCCCAAGCTATATCTATGTATGGATGGCACCACAGGAGCAGGCGGTGAAGATTTATGAAGGTAATGAAGAAGGGGTAGGAAACTACTCTGTAAAGAACATTGCTAAGACTCAGTTCTTGCTGATGGCTGTACCTGATGGTAATGGAACTGTTGGTAAGGTTATTCCAACCTCTATCAATATGCTCCCTGCGTATGGTACGCTTACAAGTTATGTTTCTGGTGCTAACTATCCTGCTAAGGGTAAGGTTGTGTATAACTTTGCTCCGTTGAGCTACCTTTCTAAGCATGATAACTTTGGTACAGAGGCGGAACTTTCAAGTGATGAAAACCAAGACGTAGAGCATAGCATTCGTTATACTGCAAGCGAGTTAGAGGATAACATCTCAAATATACCAGCTGGTTTTATGTTTGCTAATCATGAATACTGGCGTAGTATTGTCCCACAGGGTTATGGTTTCTCTGGTTTCCGTGGTAATGGTAATCATTATAAGTACTCTATGGGTGTTGTTTCTCCTGTTAAACTTCCAGGTTGGAGCGATACAAAACTTGCGTTCCATAGCTCTTCTAAGGGAGTAAATGTAGATGGTAAGATTGTTGCTTATATGATAGGTATGTCTAAAAAGCCTGATTATATTAGCAATGATGGTGAAGGACAAGCATATCAAGGTTACGCAAAACAGCCTTCTACCCGAGTAAATTCTGGTCTTGAAGGTTCTATGTCTTGGGTTACCAATAATGATTATCGTTATGTGATGCGTTGGGAAGATATAGATGGTAATGCTGTTCTTACACAGCGTTATCTTGGTCCTCGCTTTGTACTTGATATGGATGATATTGCCAATGAAGACTTTTGGGCGGCTCCAAGTAATAATAATGTTACTTATCCTGCAGATGTTAAGCGTATTATTCCACTCGGAGGTGGTTACACGTTTAGTGTTGCTAAATCAAAATCAACAGGTAAAAAGTTACAGTATTGGCATTTAGTTAATAAGGGGGTTAGTGCACAGTATTGGACACCAGATGACGCTTTCCCTACTGGACGTTATGCGATGAGAAGTCCAGTTACTCATAATGGCTATATTCTTGATAGAGATAAGAATGTTCCTAAGCAGGCTGTAGGTTTTAGAATGCCAGACTTATCTGGTGAAACTTCCAGTTTCTTCTATTATCTGTTTAGAGGCGTGTCTGGCTCTCAGCATATTAATAAGGAGGATATAGAAGGCGATGGTGGTAAGTATATTCAGAACCTCATTATGGCAGCGCCTGTTCGTTTGTGGAAGACAACTCCATACGCAGACTAAAAGAATATATTAGATATTTAAAAAACCACAATCTCGATTACATATAGGGATTGTGGTTTTTTATTGTTTTGTACTTAAATTCTATTTCTCTTTATTCCAATTTGGTTATTAGAGCCTAAACATATTGCAGTCCAATGACCCATTGGGGATTATTGTTCTTTTATGTAGTTTTTGATGTGTTTTTATTTTATAGTTCTATGTGCTAAAACCATTGCGTTTACTCAGGATTTTAATAATAATCGCCATATTTTTTGTCAACAAAACATGGAAGTATCTGGCAAATTAGAGCCTTTGGAAATTGAAAAACAAAAACCTTAATTTATAAATTTGTTGTTAAAAATATAAAAATAAAACCTGTAAGTGTGTGATTTCAAAATATTTATACGTAATTTTGCACAAAATTTAATAAATGTATTCAAAGTGACTTGACGAATAACAAGTTCTCAACAGGTATCTTTAAGACAATTCTGTATCAATAGGAGTACACTTAGCCGACGATATTATTTAATTTCTATATTACAAAGGTTTATGAAGAAGAAGGATTACGTAAAGCCTAATGCACAGGTATTGAGTCTTTACACAGACGAGTTTATGGAGGGTGGCTTCCATGCGCAAAGTGGTATAAAAGGTAGTCTTACCGCTGGTGATGATGAGAGAGATCCAGAGGAGGATAATCCAACAGCATTTTAAGTTTAAGAAAGTTATTTAAAGAAATTTGAAAACAAACCTGTAGGGAAATAATTACCTACATAACGATAACAAATAAATGAAAAAACTATTTTATTCATTCATCGCTGTTTTTGCATTGCTTTTAACAGGCTGTGCAGATAAGGATGTTGTTGAGGCTGTCTCAACGGATGATAATAAGCCAGGTATATTGGTTTCTGTATCAATGGAAGGTGATATGGGTCAGACTGCACCTGCAAGTCGTGCTATTGGTTACGAAACACGTAACGATGGCTTCCCAACACCTGTTGGTATCTTTAATGACAATGGTACTTCTGAACTTGCTGATGGTACGAAGGTTCCTGTACTCCTTATCTTTAGAAGTTCAGATAAAAACCAGCCTATAACAAAGGTCGTTACAAAGTGGACCTATAAAAAGGGTGGTAACCTGACATTGGAGCCAAGTGAAAAATTTGAGATGGTTGGTGGTACTGACCTTAGCGTAGGTACTTGGTATGTATGCGGTATCTTAGGTGGTACATTTGATAAAACAGCTGATCAAGTTAAGTTTGATGGCTATGTTGGTGAGCATGCTGTTAATGAAAAGTGGGCTGCTAACATTCCTTATATTTTCGGCTGGCGCAAATTGATAACCAATAAAGCTAAGAGTACTATCAAAGCTGATGAAGCTGTTAAATTCAAGCAGTTTGGCTCTATCGTACGTTTGAACGTTACCAATAATACTGGTTTTAACTTCAAGTATAATGGTGTACGTCTTATCACAAGTAATATTCTTTGCGGTCAGTTTGACTTGAAATCCTTCAATGAGAAAGACAATACTACAGATGGAGGTGTTGTTGAGGCTGCTAAAATCAAAGATACAAAAGATGCTGATATAGCATCTGCTAAGTCTAATTCTTATAAGGAGGCTTTTGAGGCTTTTAAGTTCTATCAGCGTGCAGAGACTGATGCTACAGTTACTGGACTTAAGAGTACAAATCGTTTCCGTATTTATGGCGATTATGTCAAGAACTATGCGGATGAGAAAGCTAATAAACTTAATACTGCACTTTATTATTATGATCATTCCTTCAAGGGTAATAACTTTGAAAAAGTGGATAATGGTAAGGAAGCTGCCAGCTATGTCTATGTATGGATGGCACCACAGGAGCAGGCTATAAAGATTTATAATAACAAACAAGAAGGTGTTGGTGACTATACAACAAAGAAGGTAGCTAAGACACAGTTTATGTTAATGGCTGTACCTGAAGGTAATAGCAGCTCTGGTAAGGTTGTTCCTACTTCTATCAATATGCTTCCAGCATACGGTACGCTCACAACTTATAACTCTGGTTCTAACTATCCAGCTAAGGGTAAGGTTGTATACAATTTTGCCCCATTAAGTTATATTGCTAAGCGTGATAACTTTGGTTCAGCGTCAGATTTGGCTACTGTTGCTGCTAATGGTAATACTCAACGTTATTATTATACAGATATTCTGAATAACCTGCCAAGTATTCCTTCGGATTACCAGTTTGCAAATCATGAGTATTGGCGTTGTATTATTCCACAGTTCTATGGATTTAGTGGTTTCCGTACAGATAATGCAGGTAAGTTGAGATATAACTTCTCTATGGGCTTTGTTTCGCCTGCAAAACATCCAGAATGGTCAGAGACAAAACTTGTGTTCCATTCTTACTCTAAGGGTGTAAAGGTAAATGGCAAGACTATAGCCTATATGTTAGGTATGTCTAAGGCGCCTGATTACATCAGTAACACTGGAGAGGGACAGGCTTATCAAGGTTATGCAAAAGTGCCTTTGACAGGAGTTCCTTCAGGTTTGAATGTATCTAAGTGGGTTGAGAACAATGACTACCGTTATACAATTCGTTGGGAAGATAAGAATGGTGCAGCTGTACTTACACAGCGTTACCTTGGTCCACGCTTTGTTCTTGATATGGACGATATCGATAATGAGGATTTCTGGGCAGCTCCAAATAATAGCACGAGTTATCCGACTGATGTAACGCGTATTTTCCCATACACTGGTATAAATAATGTAGTACAATCTAAACCTACTGTGGCGAGTATAGCTGATGAAGGTCAAACATGGTGGTACTTTGATAATAGTTCGGTAGGAAAGTGTACGCAGTATTGGACACCTGACGACGCTTTGTCTGGAGGACGCTATTTTATTACAACAAATACTGGTGGTTATCAGCAGGATAGTCAGCAGAAGGCTCCAAAGCAGTCTGTGGCTTTCAAGGGTCCATCTGATCAGGAGAATGTCAGCTGTTTTATGAATTACTATCTTTATGTAAATCCTCCATACAAGCAGAATGAAGATCCAAGACCGTATGTGAATGATTCAAGATACCAAAAGAATTATAGGAGCGCAGCACCTGTTCGTTTGTGGAGAAAGAGCACACCGCTTGCTGACTAATAAGAAAAAGATTTAATTCATCTATATTATCAAGTATCTGTGATATCCGTAGGGATATCACAGATACTTTTTTTATGTCGCTTTGTGTTGTTGTGTTGACGCTCCGCACACATCGTGTTGTTGGTTAGCACGAGTGGTGCGAAGGCTTAGCACGAGTGGTGCGGAGAGTTAAAGACCTTGTAATTTGTTGGCGAGAAAGATTCAATCAGTTGTTAGAAGCGAGTTATACTGCCACAAGTATCGTCAGTCTGTTTTATTAGGAGGCTGGGGAAGTTGTTAATCTAAGGAATAGATGGAGCCAAAGACGTTTCGTAACCATCTATCGTCATTTCTTTACGCGCATAATAACGCCTTTATTATTTGCAAATACAAAAGAAAGGATGTATCTTTGTTGCAGTAACTCGGGTGCAACCATTGTGCGGCATTTAACCCAAATCGGTCATTAGATCCTAAACATATTTTGTTTTATTATCGAGCAGATGGATTGTCTTTAGGGCGCAGGCGTAGCGGGCTACGTCAAGTTATAAAGACAGACAAGATGCCGATAAGAAAATAAAAGATGTTAGGAAACAATGCCATAGTAATAAGAACGATATATATTGTGGTCTAATGAATGATTGGGGTTGAATGGGAACATCATAACTGAAAATAACTATGAACAAAAGAAATCTTTTCCTTTATGCAGCCTTGACAGCTCTTTCCGTATCGGCTACGGCACAGACAATGAACATCACACGTGCAGGCGACACGACGATTGTGAAGATAGCAAAGTCGCCAAAGTATCTTCTCCTTCCGATTGAAGAAGGGAAAGACGAGGCGCAGGTGATGCTTGATAATGGCAAGAAGACGGATACGTGGATGGATGTAAGACTGGCACAAGGTAAGACAGACTATTATGTGCCTTTCAAACTCAATAAGGGTAAGACTTCTGTTGTTAAGATTCTCAACTTAAAGGAGGATGCTTTGACTTTGAAGAAAGGACAGATGAAACTCTCTGATGTTTGGGATGTGACCAATACCGACTTCTATCGCCCTTCTTATCATCATACTCCTTCTTATGGATGGATGAACGACCCTGTTGGTATGTTTTATAAAGATGGGGTCTACCACCTCTGTTATCAGTACAACCCCTACGGTTCTATGTGGGGAAATATGCATTGGGGACATGCTATAAGTCATAATCTTATTTATTGGAAAGAGGTAGAGCCGACGATTTATCGCGACCCTATGGGGCATATCTTCTCTGGTAGTACGGTAATAGATAAGAAGGGTACGGCAGGTTATGGTAAGAATGCGATTATCTCCCTTTATACATCCGATAGCAAGGAGAATGCCCAAACGCAATGTATGGCTTATAGCACCGATGGCGGTTATACGTTCCATAAGTATGAGAAGAATCCAGTTTTGAAGCCATTTGATGGTGTGAAGGACTTCCGAGACCCAAAGGTCTTCTGGTATGAGCCACTTCAGAAGTGGTATATGATTGTTTCTGCCGACAAAGAAATGCGCTTCTATTCGTCTCCAAACTTGAAGAACTGGACCTATGTAAGTGCTTTCGGTGCAGGTTATGGTGCACAACCTAACCAGTTTGAATGTCCCGATTTCTTCGAACTCCCTGTTGATGGTAATCCAAATAAGAAGAAATGGGTGATGATTGTGAATATTAATCCCGGCTGTCTCTTTGGTGGTAGTGCTACGGAGTATTTCGTTGGTGACTTCGATGGAACCAACTTCACCTGCGATAGCGACCCTTCTGTAGCTAAGTTCCTCGACTATGGTAAGGATCACTATGCCACTGTTACTTTCTCTGGTGTTAAAGACCGTGTGTTGGGTATTGCGTGGATGAGCAACTGGCAGTATGCTAACGTTACTCCTATTCGCCAATATCGTGGTGCGAACACGCTTCCACGTGAGTTGAAACTCTTCACAGGTAAAGATGGTCAAATTTATATGTCTTCTAATGTTGTGTCAGAAGTAGTCTTGCTAAGAAGGAAGTATAAGCGATTACCTAACCTGCTTATTGCTAACGAACGGGACGCAAAGAATGTATCAGTCAGCAAAGAGAATGTTTTTGAATTAGAGATGGATGTAACACCGAATAAGGCAACTAAGACAGGAATTGTTCTTTATAATGATAAGGGTGAGAAGGTAGATATCTACTTTGATTTAAAGGCAGGACGACTTGTTATGGATCGTACGGAGAGTGGAAAGGTTCAGTTTGGTGAGAAATCAGAACCACATAAGCTTGAAACTGACTATGATGAGCGTGAGGAACAGAAGGCTTTAGGCCCGATGCGTAAGCTGAACGCTATTAATTATAAGAACGACTTTGCACTCGGAACATGGGCACCGTTAAGCCTCTGCGACTCCGACACCTATCACTTGAACATCTTTGTTGATAAGTGTTCAATAGAAATCTTTGTCAATGGTGGGCGTATCTCTATGACCAATCTTGTCTTCCCGACGCAGCCTTACACTTCTGTTAAGTTCTATTCAGATGGCAATAGAACTGCTTTCAGAAACATAAAGGTGAATGAATTAGGCTTGATAAAACCTTAGACGATTGTTAGTTGTTGCTTATCCGTGTTTGAGTAGAGATTGTGACAGTCTTTACTTGTAAGGCATGTTAAGCCCACAGAATAGCTATTGAGGCTGTGAATAGATGCTTTTTATAGACAGAATTACTTGCTCCGATACTTGCAAATGCAGAAGAAAGAATGTAACTTTGCTGCAATAAAGCTGTATTGTACATAATCTTTTCGATATTTATGCAGATGAAACAATGGTTATACATTCTATTTCTTACTTTGCTGTTTTCGGCTTGTTCAGATAACAATACAAAGAAATATGTCATTGGAGTGTCACAGTGTTCAGAAGATATCTGGCGTGATAAACTCAACGACGAGCTGGTAATAAGTACTTATCAGCATGATAATGTATCGTTGAAATTTGCTTCAGCTAATGATAATGATAGGTTACAGAAACAGCAGATTGACCAATTTATAAAAGAAGGTGTCAACCTTCTCATAGTTTCTCCTAATCAAATTCATACCATTTCATCGGTAATTGACAAGGCATACGATGCTGGTATTCCTGTTATCTTATTCGATCGTAAGACTGATTCAAAGAAGTACACAGCCTTTATAGGAGCCGATAACTACGAGGCAGGACATGAGATGGGATTGTTTATTGCGCAACAACTTGGTGGTAAAGGAAACGTTATAGAGATAGGTGGATTGAAAGGTTCTTCACCTGCTATTGAGCGTGACCGTGGTTTTACGGAGGCTTTGAAGGCTTATCCTGATATAAAAATCGTAGAACGTTATTATACTGATTGGCAGGAAGAACGTGGGGCTGCAGTCATGGATAGCATCCTTGCACAAGGACAGAAGGTTGATTATGTCTTTGGACAGAACGACCGTATAGCTGCTGGCGCACGAAAGCTGGCGATGAAACGTGGAGAAAAGGCTATAAGGTTTGTTGGTATTGATGCTCTTCCCGTTGCTGGTGGGGGTATGGAAGATGTGCGTGACGGCCGTTTGGTGGCCTCTTATATTTATCCAACGCGTGGCGATCTTGTTATGCAGTTAGCATTGAATATCTTAGAAAAGAAGCCATTTCATCGTGATAACTACTTGAAAGGAGCACTCGTGACAAGCGAAAATGCCAATGCCTTACTCCTCCAGAATGAAGAGATAATGAAGCAGACAGCTCGTCTTCAGTCGCTTCATGGTAAGGTGGATAACTATTTGGCACAATACAATCATCAGAAAGTTTACTTCCTCCTTTTCAGTATCATCGTTATTCTGATTATAGGCATTCTTGTCTATGCCTATCGTTCGATAGTAACACGGCATCGAATTGAGGAGGAGACGGTTACAGCCAAACTACAGTTCTTTACCAATATTAGCCATGAACTACGCACACCATTGACATTGATTGCCGATCCTGTTGACTATATCATCCGTGACAGCAATCTGAATGCACAACAGCGAGATATGCTTCAGATTGTTCAACGTAATGTGGCTGTGTTGATGCGTTTGGTTAGTGAGATACTTGACTTCCGTAAGGTACAGAATGGAAAGATGAAACTTCACTTGTCCGACTTCGACTTGATAGAGTGTATGCAGCAGTGGATAGGACTATTTACTGTCTCTGCACAGAAGAAGAATATCAATCTACAGCTTGAAGCACCAAAGACTATACCGATGCGTGCCGACCATGACAAGTTAGAGCGTATCTGCTATAATCTCTTAAGCAATGCGATGAAATACACTCCTAATGGGGGTAAGATTACCTTTTCAGCCACAGTGGAGGGCGATAAGGTAAAGATAGAGGTAAGTGACAATGGTATTGGTATCGCTGCCGAAGAACAAGCTTATATCTTCAATCGGTTCTATCAAGCAAAGAATGCAGGTCAAGGAACTGGCATCGGTTTGGCACTTGTCAAGATTTTTACTGACCTACATCATGGAGAAGCAACGGTTGAGAGTAAAGAGGGAGAGGGTAGTAGGTTTACTATTGTTTTGCCACTCTATCAAGCTGGTGAACTGAGTACTTCAAAGTCTCAGCAGCCATACTCATCAGTTGTGGAGATTAGTTCAACGGAAGAAGTACCTAATCAGGCACGTCATATTGAGGACCTTGTGTTGCCAGATGAGGCAGCTCGCCCGGAAGTGTTGATAATTGATGATAATAGTGATATTCGTGCCTATCTTCGTACAGCACTCTCTTCAACCTACAAGGTGAGCGAAGCCGTTGATGGTAAGAGTGGACTGGAAATGGCAAGGCGGATAGTTCCCGACCTTGTTATCTCTGATATTATGATGCCTGTGATGGACGGATTGGAGTTTTGTAGTCAGCTGAAACAGGATAAAGCAATCAGTCATATTCCTGTCATCCTACTTACAGCACGCAGTTTAGATGAGCAACGTGCTGAGGGTTATAAGCATGGTGCGGATGCCTATATCGCTAAGCCTTTCTCTTTGGAACTACTCCTCTCACGTATTGATAACCTTATACAAAGTAGGAAGAAGCTCAGTCAGATGTTCTCAAATACCGATGAAAACGATGTTTTTGAAAAGTTATCGAATGAGACGGATAAAACTTTTGTTACCCAGTTGCGCAAGATTATTCAGGAGAATCTTGGGAATAGTGAGTTTAATGTGGAGAGAATTGGCGATGAAATCGGACTTTCTCGTGTACAACTCTATAGAAAAGTAAAAGCATTGACAGGGCACTCTCCTGTGGAAATGCTCCGTAAAGCCCGCCTTATGCGTGCTCGTCATCTGCTTAGGACAACAGAGAAATCGGTATCAGAAGTAGCTTATTCAGTAGGTTTTTCTACTCCAAGCTATTTCTCAAAATGCTATAAAGACGAGTTTGGGGAGAATCCTAAGAAGTAGAAAAGGGTTCTTCCGTTAAAACTCGTATTGTTTATTAGAGTCAAAACAGAATTTGTTTTATTTTATTCATTATATAAAACATGGTCAAGACTGTCTTGGCTATCTATTTTATTCCCCCTCTGATATAGAAAACCATCTCATGTTAATGCTTCAAAAAATCACAGATAAGACCTTGAAAAATCATGACATAATTTCGTGTAAAACACCTGAAATAAAGCGAGAAAGTACGTGTAAAAGATGAGTTTGCAACTAATAGTAAATCAGTTAGTTATAAAGGTGTTTAAGAAAAGGTGCTTAGTTCGCTTTCAAAAGGGCGTTAGTTAGCCTTCAAAAGGGCACCTTTTACAAGTCAATTGGGCGTCTTTTCAAAGCTAAAAGAGCATGTGTTGGTTTTAAGCTGCTTGAAAATAGTTTACAAGTGTCGCTTTGTATGGAGATAAGTTATTTGTAGAAGATGGAAAACTTGTTAATGGATAGACAAAATACTTATTTGTTTTTCTTCGTTATAAATTGTAGCTTGTTCCTCTTGTATTCTCATCTATTTTTTTGAATGGTCATATCATTTAAGTGTATAAGTCTTTATATATGCAAACTAAGTATTGAACAGAAAAAGCAAAAAAGTCCCCATTCCCTTCTTTGTTAGAACGGAGAGGTTTTTTCTCACAAATCGTTCATTTGCTATAAAGATTTCGTTTAGGTAACATTTGTTGTAGGTAAGGAACGATTTTTTTAGAGGCTTTCTTTTTGATGATAGTAAATTTGCGGCAGAAATTTTATAAATCCAAAATTACTAACATCAATCATTTTCTAAATGGAAAGCCTAAGGAAAATTATTACGAGTGCAGTATTGCTTATGTTCTGTTCGCTTATATATGCTCAGAACAAGGTCACTGTCAGTGGTACAATTGTTGACGAGACTGGTTCTCCTGTCGTTGGTGCCACAATAATGGAGAAAGGTACAGCCAATGGAACGGTAACTGACATTGACGGTAACTTTAGTTTAAGTACAAATGAGGGTGCACCTCTCAAAATCTCTTACATTGGTTATTCTACTATTGAAGCCAAGGCTGCAGCTAAGATGAATATCCAGCTGAAGCAAGAAGCCAATGAATTGAACGAAGTCATCGTAACAGGTTATACAACTCAGCGTAAGGCCGACCTGACGGGTGCCGTATCAGTTGTGAAGACTGATGCTGTCAAGACATCTCCAGATGCTGATCCAATGAAGGCACTTCAGGGACGTGTGGCTGGTATGACTATCACAGACACCGGTTCGCCGTCAAGTACTGCAACAATTCGTATCCGTGGCATCGGATCATTCAACTCTTCTCAGGATCCTCTTTTTATTGTAGATGGTGTGCCAATGACAAACGGTATCAATACACTTAACTCTAACGATATCGAGAGCATGCAGGTTCTGAAGGATGCTGCTTCAGCAAGTATCTATGGTTCACGTGCTGCTAATGGCGTTATTATCATTACAACAAAACAGGGAAAGAAGGCTGACAAAATAAAAGTAGACTTTACAGCTAATCTTACTGCTCAGTTCTATACAAAGCAGTCAAAGATGAAACTTCTTGACACTAAGGGTTATGCTACCGCAATGGCTCAAGCTGCACTTAATGATGGTATAGATCCTGTAGCGTACGCAAGCAACTATGGCCTGAACCTCAATGCTGCAGAAGGTGTGGGAATCAGGGTATGGAATCCTACAACAAATCAGTATGTAAACTATACTATAAATGGTCTCTATGACGGTTTTATCAATACTAAGCGTACCATGATGTTCTCAGATACTGATTGGGTCAGAGAAATTTCTCGCACAGGTTTCTCCCGTAATTACAGCGTATCTATCTCTTCTGCTACAGATAAGTTAACATCGATGCTTTCTTTGGGCTATAAGAAAAATGATGGTATCCTGAAGTACACAAACTTCTCAAGTATTCAAGCTCGTTTGAATAACTCGTACAGACTCAATAATATCTTCAAAGTTGGTGAGAACTTCACTATAAGCTACAACAAACAGGTTGATGGTGCTCCTATGGAGAATGCTCTGAAGATAAGCCCAATAGTACCTGTCTATGAAAAGAACGGTGTTACATTTGGTGGTCCTGTTGGTGGTATGAGCGACCGACAGAATCCTATGCGCGAACTGTATCATAATAAGGATAATCATCTTGATTATTGGCATGTATTCGGAAATATGTATGTTGACATTACCCCTGTCAAGGGGCTGTTGTTTCGCTCAAATTTCGGAGTCGACTATACTACGTCATTCATTAATGCACTGACGCATACCTTTGCGTCAGATGTCGTGAATAACAATACAGCAAGAACCGACCTTGGTCAGACCAACAATACTAATTACACATGGTCTAACACTCTGAACTATCTCTTTGATATAAAGAATGCTCATCATTTCAATGTACTTCTTGGTTCAGAAATCAATAAGCAAACTTATCTTGATTTTCATGCTATTTCTGAGGGATATGCTCTGGAGTCAGTGGAATATATGTACCCAAATGCAGCAACTGGTACAGCTCGTAACACTGGTGCAATGGTTGGATACCGTCTGGCTTCATTCTTTGGTAAGGTTGACTATAACTACAACGACTTGCTTCTTGCATCTTTCACACTACGTCATGACGGTTCAAGCCGTTTTGGAAAGAACAACCGTTGGGGTAATTTCCCTGCAGCATCACTGGGTTTCCGTATCTCACAGCTACTTAAAAAAGACTGGCTTGACGACCTGAAGTTTCGTCTTTCTTGGGGTAAGACCGGCAATCAAGGCATTGACAATAATGCACACTATGGCTTGTATGTTGCCGACTATGGTCTTGAGCGTACTACATCAACAGCCTACGACCTCAATCTTGCAGGTAGTGGCACCTTCCCATCAGGCTATCGTGCAATACAGACTGCTAATGAGAACTTGAAGTGGGAGACAACCACACAATATAATATAGGTATTGACTATAGTCTGTTCCGCAGCAGTCTTTATGGAACAGCTGATTTCTATATCAAGAACATTACAGACATGCTTATCAACCCAGGATACCTTGCAGCAAAGGGAGAGGGTGGAAGCCAGTGGCAGAACGGCCCATCGCTTCGCGACTGGGGTATGGAACTAACCTTAGGTTACCGTAAGAACTTTTCTAATGGCTTAGGCATCGATATTAATAGTAACATTGATCTCTTCCGTAATCGTGTTACATCTCTTCCAAAGACAACAACAGGTGCTTATGCACACACCTCAAAGCAGAATATTGTTGAGGCAAAAAAACCTTATGGTAGTATTGTAGGATATGTTGTTGACGGACTCTTCCAAAACCATACGGAGGTTTATGCGTCAGGTCAGCCTAACGCTCGTGTAGGTGGTCTGAAATATGCTGACCTGAATGGGGATGGACGTATCAATCAGGATGACCAGACATGGATTATGAATCCCGTACCTGCATTCTCTTATGGTCTGAATGTTGCGGTGAGTTACAAGAACTTTGATCTCAGTATGTTTTGGCAAGGTGTAGCCGATCAGGATATCTACAACAATCAGAAATACCAGACAGATTTCTGGAGTATAACTGATGCAGGTTCAAACAAGGGAAACCGTATGCTTAATGCATGGACATCCGATAATACTGATTCTTCAATCCCAGCTCTGACAACTAACAATACTGCTGACGAAGGTCGTGTTTCTACGTATTATGTTGAAAACGGTTCTTACCTGAAGCTCCGCACACTGCAACTTGGGTATAACGTTCCTGAGAAGTTTATCTCAAAGCTCAAGATGTCCAGCCTCAGAGCATATATCTCAGGTCAGAATTTTCTGACACTCAAGAGTTCCAGTCTGACATGTTCAGATCCAGAGAATCCAAACTGGGCTTATCCATTGGCCACATCTATTTCATTTGGTTTGCAGGTAGGATTCTAAAGATAAAACGATATGTTCATCATAAAAGATTATAACAATGAAAACAATCATATATAATAATATTAAAAAGGCTTGTATGACTCTTTGCCTGGTAGGTTCCTTGGCAAGTTGTAACGATTATCTGGAGTATAAGCCAACAGCTGTTGTCGATGAGCAGCAGGCATTCCAAAACCCAGACGAGATGGTGAATAGTGCCTATGCCATGCTGGGGGATGACTGGTATGGATACCCTTTCAATCTCTGGGCATACGGTGATGTGGCGTCTGATGATGCTCTCAAGGGTGGTTCAGGAACCACAGATACAGATTATCATCAGGTGGAGGTATTCACAACTCTTACCCCTACATTAGGGCATCTTGACGAGTTGTGGTATCATCTCTATATTGCTGTCAGCCGTTGTAATCGTGCTCTCGTGGCACTGCAGGATAATGGTGAGGCGAAACTCGGTGCTGAGACAACAAAGCAGCGTATTGCTGAGGTAAAGTTCCTTCGTGCTCATTTCTATTTCAAACTTAAGATGGTGTTCAATAAAGTGCCTTGGATTGACGAGGATGCTTATCGTAATAACAGTCAGGAGCAAATTAAGAATGATGAGTATACTGCAGAACAGCTATGGGAGAAAATCATAGCTGACTTTAAGGAGGCTTACGATGTTCTTCCAGCAACGCAGTCTCAGGGCGGACGTGTCAATAAAATTGCTGCCGCTGCTTATCTTGCAAAATGTTATCTTGAGAAAGGATGGGGCGACGGCTACGAAGGTAGTACAGGAGCCAACTTTGTCAATAAGGAGGATATGAAGAAGGTTGTTGAATACACTGATGTAGTGAAGAACTCACAGTATGGCTATCTTGAGGACTATGGTGACATATTCCTTCCTGAGTATCACAACAGTAAGGAAAGTATATTTGCAGTACAACATTCTAATTACGAGGATGACCACACAACTTACGGACGTGGCAACTGGTCAAATGTTCTTAATGGTGTATGGGGTATATGGTCATGCGGATGGGATTTCCATAAGCCATCACAGAACTTCGTAAATGCTTTCAAAACTCACAACGGACTTCCACAGTTTAATGATTATGCGGATGAAAATGCCCACCCAGTAAATGGAGCACCATCATCTCAAAAATGGGATCCAAGATTGTTCCACACAGTGGGTATGCCTTCATTCCCTTATAAGTACGAGGGAGCCTACACTCTGACAACTGCGAACTCACGTACGCCTAACACCTATGGTTATTATTGCTCTATGAAAGAGGTTCCGCAGCGTTCAAAGGGAGAGACATACAACAGCCCATGGCAGTCTTTCGCAATGAATGACTATGTAATTCGCTATACTCAGTCAATGCTCGACCGCGCTGAGGCTCTTATCGAATTGGACCGTTTTGTTGAGGCACGCCAGATTATCAACGATATCCGTCAACGTGCAGCCAACTCCATCAATAAGCATATCTCTTATGCTGCTAATCAGTGTGAGATAAGTCTCTATCCTGATACATACTTCCAGAATAAGGAGAAAGCACGTTTGTGTCTGCGCTGGGAGCGTCGTCTGGAGATGGGTATGGAGCATGAACGTTTCTTTGATCTCCGCCGCTGGGGTCTTCTCTCAACAACTCTAAACAATTACTTTAAGAAGGAGCAGAATGATGAATACAATGGACAGAAGTATGCGCAGTATTATAAGGGTGCACATTTCACGCCAGGCAAGAACGAGTACTTCCCTGTACCTTATCCACAGTTGTATTACATCCCAGGACTTTACTCTCAGAACAGAGGATACTAAGTTAGAGAAAAAAAGTAAAATAGACAGAAATTATGAAAAAGATATCAATCATATTAACGGTATTGGTTGCGCTTATCTTTACTGCTTGTCAGGACAAGGATATCGAAAGAACTCCAATGCTTCTTCAGGCTATCAATGCTGAAGAGATAACAGGTAATCTTACAGGTGATGACTACACATGGACATGGCCACAGCTAACACCAGGTCAGTCAATGTATGTTATGGTTTATGAAGGAAGTACATTGCTTTCTTCGGAGACTGTGACAGGCAACAGTTTTACGCACAAGAGTGTTCAGACCAACGTTCCTTTTGTTTATGTCTTCAAAGTCAGCGACGGTGATAATGTCTCTTCTGGTGTAGTAAAGAATTATACACGTGAGGGTGCAACACAGATTACAGGTCTTTCTATGTCACAGGTTGAGAAGGGACGTGGATATGACGCTACCATCACATGGAATAAAACTACTGATGCCACATCCATCGACTTAATAGCTACCAATGGCACACGGACTATTCATGAGACCCTCTCAGGTTCTGTTTATAGCTATACAATTCCTAACGTAGTATATGGCGACACATGGAACGTTACTCTGCGTGCTATCAACGATAAAGGAACCTCAATGGCAACAACGTCAAGCCTGAAGATTGGTAAGACGGCTATCGCATTCCTCAGCATATATGCTACGCCAGAGGAACTCATTGCTAATGGTGACGATGACGAAGCGTCTGCATGGCTGTGGCTTCATGAAACATATCCTAACGCACAGTTCGTTTATTTCGGTAATATTAAGTCGGCTACCGACATGGAGCCTTATCGTGTGGCATTTTGGTTGCGTGACCTTGAGCAAGGTACAGAGGATGATGTATGGAGTCTTCCAGCGGTTGTGAATTCAGCAACACCTTACATCTCAGAATGGTACAAAAATGGTGGAAATATACTGCTCTGGCAGCATGCAACAGCTTACCTCACTAACCTTGGTCGCTTTGAGCAAAGCCTATTCCGAGGAAATGACCATACTATCGGTATTGGACGTGGTGGTATCAATAATGATAACTGGGGTATGGGTGCATGTTTGAACATCGAAGGAAGTCTCATAGACTTCACTACTCACCCTATCTATAAGGGGATCCCTGTACATATTTCTAACGGCATCAAACTCATTGATATGAAGGGACCTGGATGGACAGAGGATCATAACTGTCTATACTTCAACATCCCTTCTGTACTATCTGGCATAGCAAATGACAAACTCTCTGCCTATACTACAATAACAGAGACTTACGGCATATATCCTCTTGGAGTATGGGATTCGCAAATAAGGTCAGTTTCACAACTCAATGTCTGGGAATGCCGTCAGGGCAACAGCGACTTCAAGGGTACAGCAATCTGCATCGGTAATGGTGGTTGCGAATTCTCTATGCGTAATGCTGATGGCTCTGCAGATGTAAGTGCCCATCCAAAGAACAACGTCAACCAGGAGTCAATCCTCAAGTTGGCTAAGAATAGTATCGAATATCTCAAAACTCGCTAACAAAACATTCTATATCAAAAGTTATGAAGCAAATACTTATAACAACTTTGCTTATACTCATGGGATGCGTCTCGTCGGTAGCCCAGAGTCAGGTACAAGTTCTTAGTGAGCGCCATGCTATGCAGCGTATCTCTGGGCAGAAGAATTATCTTATGTTGCCTGTCGAAGAGGCCGAAGAAGGGGCACATGTAAAGATAATTTATAATAACAAAATTGTCAAGGAATTCAATGTTCGTCTTGCTGTCAACAAGGTGGACTATTATGTGCCTGTTGACATTTCAGTAATTAATGGTAAGGATGCACTCATTGATGTGGACTTTTGGGATGGCCGCAACAGAAGACATAGTGATATAAAGAACTATGTATGCTGGACAAAGATTGATTATACAGATAAGATAGATACGGCCAATCGTGAGACACGCTGGCGTCCTATATATCATCATACCCCTACATACGGATGGATGAACGACCCTAATGGTATGTTTTATAAGGATGGCGTGTGGAATCTCTACTTCCAATATAACCCTTATGGCTCAACATGGGAGAATATGACATGGGGACATTCCACGTCTACTGATCTTGTGAACTGGACATATCAGGGCGATGTAATAGAGCCAGATGCCTTAGGTACAATATTTTCTGGTTCTTCTGTAGTTGATTATAAAAACACTGCCGGATTTGGAGAAGGGGCCATCATCTCTTATTACACCTCTGCAGGTCAATCACAGACTCAGAGTATGGCATATAGTACTGACAATGGTATGACTTTCAAGAAGTATTCTGAAAATCCTATATTGACAAGCAATCTTCCTGATTTCCGTGACCCAAAGGTGCTTTGGAATGATGAGGCTTCGCACTGGGTTCTTGTTCTTGCAGCAGGACAGCAGATGAATATATATAGTTCAAAGAACTTAAAAAACTGGAAGTATGAGAGTTCTTTTGGAGAAGGATATGGTAATCATGGAGGTGTTTGGGAGTGTCCTGACCTCTTGAAGATGGGTGATAAATGGGTACTTATCTGTAATATTAATCCCGGAGGTCCCTTTGGAGGTAGCGCAACTCAATACTTTGTTGGTTCATTTGATGGTCATAAATTCACTTGTAATTCAAAACCTGAGGTGACAAAGTGGATGGATTATGGAAAGGATCACTATGCAACAGTTTCTTTCAGCAATGCTCCAGACGGAAGAATCGTTGTTCTTCCTTGGATGAGTAACTGGCAGTATGCTAATCAGGTGCCTACACAACAGTATCGTTCTGCCAATGGTTTGCCACGAGAACTCAGTCTCTTCACTTATGAGGGAGAAGACTATGTTTGCGTAAAACCATCTCCTGAGGTCTTTTCAGCCTTTGAACAGAAACCTACAGGAAGTCTTCAATCTGCTGCTTATCTTGAAGTTACAAATATAAAGAGCAATGCTTCTATCGTACTCAGCAATGATAAAGACGAGAAGGTAACGATGGTCTATGATGAAAAAACTAATACTTTCAGCATGGATCGAACAGAAAGTGGTTTGACAGACTTCAATAATGACTTCAAAGCTAAAACCACAGCACCTACCTATGGAGCAATTAAGAGACTTCAGATTTTCGTAGATAACAGTAGCATTGAAGCTTTTGATGCTGACGGAAAGATGTCAATGACCAATCTCGTGTTCCCTAACAAGCCTTATGACAAGATTTTGGCAAAAGGCTGTAAGGTAAAGGTATATAACTTGAAGAAATAAATAATATCACGAGTTAAGATAAAAGATTTCGTTCATTTACCGCAAAATAAACTCTTATAGAAACATTTGTTGCGGTCAATGAACGGAATTTGAAACGTATTTCTTGCGTAAAAACTTAATTTTGTAATCGAAATAAAGACAATCACTTTACATAAAACTAAAAATTTAAAGATTATGTCGAAAACCAATAAACTCGCTCTGCTGCCCGTAATGCTTTGCTTTTTTGCAATGGGCTTCGTTGACTTGGTGGGTATTGCCTCCAACTACGTAAAGAACGATTTACAGCTGTCAGATTCTACAGCAAATGTTTTTCCATCTCTTGTTTTCTTCTGGTTCCTTATCTTCTCCGTACCAACAGGTATGTTGATGAATAAGATCGGACGAAAGAAGACGGTGCTTATCAGTCTTGTTGTCACTTTATTCTCTTTGCTCTTGCCAATCTTTGGTGAGTCATACGGTTTGATGCTCGTGTCGTTTTCATTGCTTGGAATAGGCAATGCATTGATGCAAACATCGTTGAATCCGCTCGTTTCAACGGTTATGAAGGGTGGAAACTTGGCTTCAACACTTACCTTTGGACAGTTTGTTAAGGCTATCGCTTCATTTATGGCACCTTACTTTGCTATATGGGGAGCGCAGGCAAGTATTCCTGCCTTTGGTCTCGGATGGCGTATTCTCTTCCCAATTTATTTGATTATTGGTACCCTTGCAACCCTTCTGCTCTTCTCAACACCTATTGAAGAAGAACCAATTGAGGGTAAGGCAAGTTCTTTCGGAGAGTGTCTCAGTCTCTTGGGTAAACCTATTGTGTTGCTCAGCTTCTTAGGTATTATGTGCCACGTGGGTATTGATGTAGGAACTAATACAACGGCGCCAAAGATTCTGATGGAGCGTTTAGGTATGTCATTGAACGATGCAGCCTTTGCAACATCTCTCTACTTTATCTTTCGTACCATCGGATGTCTGACAGGCTCTTTCTTCCTTCGTGTAATGAATAACAAGCTATTCTTTATTATTTCGGTTACGATGATGGCACTTTCTATGTGTGGATTGGCTGTAGGGACTTCAAAGACAGTACTTTTCGTTGCGATAGCACTTGTGGGTTATGGTAATAGTAATATCTTCTCAATGGTCTTCGCGCGTGCTTTGCAGAGCGTTCCAGATAAGCAGAACGAGGTGAGCGGACTGATGATTATGGGACTTTTCGGTGGTACAATCTTCCCACTCTTGATGGGTTTTGCCAGCGATGGATTCGGTCAAGTGGGTGCTGTTGTCGTAATGGCAGTGGGCGTACTCTACCTCTTTTCTTATATTCCAAAGATGAAGTAGTGTTATAGGCTTATTTGTTTAATGAATCTAATTAGGCTAATAAGCCCCTTTAAAATAATAATTGAAAACAGAAAAATATATGAAACAGTTAATCGTTGGCCTCGGAGAGGCGTTGTGGGATTGTCTTCCTGAAGGACGAAAGCTTGGTGGTGCACCTGCAAATTTTGCTTATCATGCAAATCAGTTTGGGCATGATTCTATTGCTATCAGTGCTGTCGGAGATGATGCGTTAGGACAGGAAACGCTCGATGAATTCGATAAAAAAGGCGTAAAACACCTGATGCCAAAGGTGGATTATCCAACAGGAACGGTTCAGGTTGAGCTCGATGGTGAGGGTATTCCTACATACGATATTAAGGAAGGTGTAGCTTGGGATAATATTCCCTTCACCCCTGAACTTGAAGCTACGGCTAAGAATTGCCGTGCCGTATGCTTTGGTTCACTTGCACAGCGCAGTAGTGTAAGCCGTCAGACAATACAAAAGTTTCTCGAAGCAACCCCTAAGGACTGTCTGAAGATATTTGATATCAACCTTCGTCAGAACTTCTATACAAAAGAGATTATTACCTCCTCGCTTCAACATGCTAATATCCTCAAAATTAATGATGAGGAACTTGTGCTCATCGGTCGTCTCTTTGGTTATCCAGGTCTTGATATAGAGAATAAATGTTGGCTGCTTTTAGGCAAGTATAACCTTGATATGCTCGTGCTGACCTGCGGTGTCAACGGTTCGTATGTCTTTGCACCAAACCTCAAGTCGTTCCAAGAAACGCCAAAGGTTGAGGTAGCTGATACCGTTGGTGCAGGTGATTCCTTCACGGGTGCCTTCGCTTCAGCCATCCTTGCGGGTATGCCTATCACTGATGCCCATAAACTTGCGGTAGATGTAAGTGCATACGTCTGCACGCAGAATGGTGCTATGCCAAAACTTCCTAAGGAGTTTTTAGATAGAATAAAGTAAATTATTTCTTTCCTTTATACGTGATATTGTTTCCGTGTGAGATAATATTTGTTTATCGTATTTATCTCAATAGGCAAGGGGTAATTGGCATTTAGATAAACTATATGGTCCGAATTGATTGAGTAAAGTATAACTTTTCTCGATTAATTCGGGCTTTTTAGTGTACTAATATTGGAGTTCTTAATATGTAATTTATGCCCTCCTTTTCCATTAAATGCCCCTCCTTTCGAATTATTTTCATGAAAATAAATCTTTTTTTTCATGAAGATAAATATTTTTTTTCACGTAAATAATTGTTTTTCTTCATGAAAGTAATTCGCAAAGGGGTATGAATTTTACTATAATTCATTATTAACTAAGGTTCACAAAGGCTTATAGAATCGTTTAATTGAGGGCTTAATCTGTCGTTAAAAGTAAAATAAAGAGAAAGTAAGAGCCATTAAAGGGTGTGTTTGTAGCAGTCTTAGTTGATTTACTAACTTAGTGTTTGTCATTTCGTTTTTTTTATGTAAGTTTGTATGCTCAATGGAGTTTTATAGGACCTAAGACCAAGTTTAAGAAATAAAAATACCTAAGTATAACATCATTATGAATCCGAACCTAACAAAGACACTTCTGCCCATAGCTGCATTGGCTTGTGGACAAGTTAATGCAATGGTGCAGAAACACCAGCAACGTCCAAACATCATTTATATCATGTGTGATGATATGGGTTATGGCGACCTTGGTTGCTATGGTCAGCAGTATATCCTTACACCGAATATTGACCGTATGGCAAAGGAAGGTATGCGCTTTACACAAGCGTATGCGGGTGCTCCAGTGAGTGCTCCATCCCGTGCCTGCTTTATGACAGGACAACATTCTGGTCATACGGAAGTACGAGGAAACAAAGAATATTGGGCACCAAGTAAGCCTATTTATTACGGAGAAAATCGCGATTTCAGCGTTGTTGGTCAGCATCCTTACGATCCAGAGCACGTTATTTTGCCTGAGATCATGAAGGGACAAGGCTATCGTACGGGTATGTTTGGTAAGTGGGCTGGAGGTTACGAAGGCTCTAAGTCGACTCCTGATAAGCGTGGTGTAGATGAATTCTATGGTTATATCTGTCAGTTCCAAGCACATCTTTATTATCCTAATTTCCTTAATGAGTACAGCAGGGAGCGTGGAGACAGTGCTGTTAAACGTGTTGTGATGCAGAATAATATTGATTATCCAATGTTTGGTGATCAGTATGCACAACGCAAGGACTACTCAGCTGATCTCATCCATCAGCACGCTATGAACTGGTTGAAGCGACAAAGCAATGATAAACCATTCTTTGGAGTATTCACTTATACGCTTCCTCATGCAGAACTTGCACAGCCTAACGACTCGCTTTTGGCTTTCTACAAGAAGAAGTTCTTTGAGGATAAGACATGGGGTGGGCAGGAAGGCTCACGTTACAACGCAGTTGTGCATACACACGCACAGTTTGCTGCAATGATAACACGCCTTGATGCTTATGTCGGAGAAATCCTCCGTACCTTAGATGAGCAAGGACTTGCTGAGAACACGCTCGTTATCTTTACCAGTGATAATGGTCCTCATGAGGAGGGTGGAGCAGACCCTGCATTCTTCAACCGTGATGGTAAGCTGCGAGGACTTAAACGACAGTGTTATGAGGGAGGAATTCGTATTCCGTTTATTGCCCGATGGAAAGGGCGTATTAAGGAGGATGTGACCAGCGATTTGCCATTTGCTTTCTACGACTTGATGCCAACTTTCTGTGACGTGGCAGGTGTTCGCAACT
>ERZ772906.286-NODE-286-length-31469-cov-30.555548_pt1 | contig 31469 bp, 26 predicted proteins | sample MGYA00511338_ERZ772906 | MGnify/ENA primary metagenome ERZ772906 (study PRJEB29015, sample SAMEA2738076) | human oral metagenome | biome: human oral; feature: human-associated habitat; material: saliva | place: China | collected 2212 ... | reverse complement strand
CTGGATGTGATAACTCAAATATCAGATTGCCATATAGTTTATTATTCATTGTTGCTTATATTTTAAAAAACGTTGTGTGACTATAATAAACCGACGAGTGTATCAATCTCCTCTTTTGTTCGTTTCTCAGTAACGGCAATAAGGAGTTTGTCATCATCAACCTTAATTCCAGGAAGAATACCCTGTTTGATAGCCTTATCGAAGAAGGTGTCTCGGTCTTCTAACTGAATAAGGAACTCGTTAAAGAAAGGCTTATTGTAAACAAGCTTAACTTTGTTAGTGCCAATGAGTTGTTCGCAAAGGTAATGAGCTCCATCATAACCTATTTGTGCAGCTTCCTTTACACCTTCTTTTCCCATTATACTCATGTAAATAGTTGCATAAAGTGCCATTAAACTTTGGTTAGAGCAGATGTTCGATGTTGCCTTTTGGCGGCGGATATGTTGCTCGCGTGCTTGGAGTGTCAAGGCGAATACACGTTGTCCACGGCTGTCAAGTGTCTTGCCAACGATACGTCCCGGAAGCTTACGCATAAGCTTTTCTGTTGAACATATATATCCTGCGTAAGGTCCACCAAATGCCATTGGAAGTCCAAGGCTCTGAATATCACCTACGGCAATGTCTGCTCCCCATTCTCCCGGTGTCTTTAACAATGCAAGGTCGGCAGCAACACTATTAATAACAAACAATGCTTTGTTATCATGACAAGTATCTGCAAAGCCTGTAAAGTCTTCGATAATTCCATGACAGTTAGGTTGTTGTACGATAACACCAGCCACACCACCTGCGTTCATTTGGTTCTTTAAGTCGTCATGTGATGTTACACCATCAACCGCCTTAATAGCTTTGAGTTTGATACCATGGAAGTGTGCGTAAGTCTTCAGTACACCAACGATATTCTTACACAATGTTTCAGAGTATAATACAGTGTCAGCCTTCTTGGCATTGTCGAAAGCTACCATCATTGCTTCAGCTGTCGCTGTCGTGCCTTCATACATAGAGGCATTGGCAATGTCCATACCTGTAAGTTCTGCCATCATACTTTGGAATTCAAAGATATAATGGAGTGTACCTTGTGATATTTCAGCTTGATAAGGAGTGTAGGACGTTAGAAATTCCGAGCGGCTAATAAGATGTTGAATAGCACTTGGTGTGTAGTGATCATACACACCACCACCAGCGAAGCAAGTGAGCATATTATTCTTTTGGCCAAGCTTCTCAAAGAAAGCGCGTATTTCTAACTCGCTCATTGCTTCAGGAATGTCATAATCTCCCTTAAAACGGATGCTTTCCGGTACTTCTGCATAAAGTTCATCAAGATTCTTTATGCCAATACGCTCAAGCATCTGTTGAATATCCTCATTAGTATGAGGTAAAAACTTATGAATCATTTGTTTAGGATTGATTAGGTTAGTAGTAGGCTATAAGTACACACAAGCGTTTATAAGCGATGATAGGCTTTCTATCATCGCCTATTAGCACTTATAAACGCCTACATATATTGTTTCGTAGAACTTTATTCAGCACAGAACTCCTCGTAAGCCTTAGCGTCCATAAGATTCTTTAGCTCTGCGGTATCTGTAAGTTCAACTTTAATAATCCAGTTTTCGTAAGCATCTTTGTTAAGCAAGTCAGGCTCATCCTCTAATGCCTCATTTACTTCAATAACCTTACCTGATACAGGAGCCTTGAGATCAGAAGCTGCCTTAACACTCTCAATAGCACCGAAATCTTCGTCTATCTCAACGTCATCATCAACTTCTGGCATGTCAACATAAACAATGTTACCCAAAGCGTGCTGTGCATAATCGGTAATACCGATATAGCCAAACGCACCTACTACTTTCACGAATTCATGTGACTCTGAATAGTAGAGTCCTTCAATTACTTTTGCCATAATATTATTTTTGATTGTTTATTAGCTTTATAGATTTTGTGTAAATCTTATTTCTTATAATGATTCTCGTAGAACTTCTTCTTAACTACGGTTCCAGGGAAAGTCTTCTTGCGGATTTGGATTTCAAGTCTATCACCCATCTGAACGGAAGCATCTACCAATGCGACAGCACAACTCTTATCAACAGAGATGAGGTGGTAGCCCGTGGTGACTTCACCGACTTCAACACCATCTTTCAGAACCTTGTATCCATGACGCGGAATAGCGTTGTCATCCAACTCTATACCACGGAGACGCTGGCTGACCCCTTCTGTCTTTTGTTTTAGGAGAGCTTCCTTACCGATAAACTCTTCTTTGTCAAACTTCACGAACATTGATAATCCAGCCATAACAGGGGTTATCTTGTCAGAAAGTTCATTGCCATAGAGTGGCATGCCCACTTCAAAACGCAAAGTGTCACGGCAGCCCAATCCACATGGTTTGACTCCTGCTTCTATCAGTTTATCCCATACCTTAACGATATACTCAGGTGTGCCATAAACTTCAAAGCCATCTTCGCCCGTGTAACCTGTACGAGAAACGATAACTTCAACACCATCTTGCTGCAAACGTTTTACCTCATAGAACTTTAATTCTTTACAAGCAAGACCAAGTACATCTTCTAACATGCTTTCTGCCTTTGGACCTTGAATAGCCAACTGTCCGTATGCTTCGCTCTTGTTCTCAATAACAACATCGAAGCCTTCTGCATTCTGTTCAATCCATGCTACGTCCTTATCAATGTTTGAAGCATTGATAGTCATAAGGTATAGACGGTCGTCAAGCTTACAGATACATGTGTCGTCTACAACTCCACCGTCAGGATAGCAAATCATACCATATAGCACCTTGCCTGCAGCAAGTCCGTTTACGTCATTTGTAAAGATATGATTAATGAATCTATCAGCCTCAGGACCAGATACAATTACTTCTCCCATGTGAGAAACATCAAATACTCCACAATGTTCTCTTACCGCATTGTGTTCATCGATAATCCCAGTATATTGGATGGGCATATCAAATCCTGCAAAAGGGGTGATAAGTGCGCCTAATGCAACGTGTCGGTCATATAGGCAAGTTCTTTGATTTGTCATATTGTTTAGGTTTATAAGTTTGGTTCTTCGTTTGGTAGCCTGTAAGTATATGTTTAGGTAGACCTAAAAATTAAGTCGATTGCAAATATAGAGAAAAGCAATGAAGAGACAAAATAAAAATATAGAATTTTGATGTTAATAAAGTTAAAGTATGAAAAAGCTAAGTTATATATAGTGTGTGTTAAGTTGATTTCGATATTTATTCGTACATTTGCAATTCTCAGAATAAAAGATGTATCAGTTTAATGAAGAATTTACAACAAATAATTTATCTATTAGCTTGCATATTGGTTTTGGCTGTGGCCGCAGTACAACGTGATGGAAAGCTATTGGGTAACTATGTGTTGAGTAAGGATAAGCAAGAAACAAAGAATAAGATAGATACTCTTCGTACATTGGATGATGGTACTGTCGTTCTCAATACAACTTATTTAGCAAAGGATGTAAAAGGCTTTGCTGGTGCTGTTCCATTAGAGATTTACTTGAAGAAAGGAAAAGTACAGCAAGTGAAGGCATTACATAATTCAGAGACACCAGAATTTATGCATGAAGCCAGCGAGTTGTTAGATCGTTGGAATGGTAAAACTACTGAACAAGCGTTGGCTATGAGGATAGATGGTGTGACAGGTGCAACTTACACGTCAAATGCTATTATCGGTAATATGAAAGCTGGTTTGCAGTATGCTGCTAAGAATGTGAAAGAGACCTCATTCTTTGATAAACTTGACTTACGTGCGAAGACGATAATTGGATTATTCGTTGTGCTCATGGCAGCTATTATTCCTTTGTTTGTTAAGAACAAGCGATATCGTGTTTTTCAACTCTTGTTGAACTTTGTTGTTTTAGGACTATGGGGCGGTACATTTATTTCCTGGTCTGTTCTTGTTGGTTTAATGTCAGGAGGTATCAATGTTTGGATATCACTGATTCCTATCGTTATGCTGATAACAGCTTTTGTTTACCCCCTCTTTGGCAAGAAGAATTACTATTGTACTCATGTCTGTCCGTTAGGTTCTGTACAAGAGTTAGCAGGTATGGCAAATCATAATAAGTGGAAGATGAGTAAGCAGACGACAGAATATCTTGATCACTTCCGTAAGGTTTTGTTTTGGGTATTGATGCTTTTAATGCTTGCAGGTGTTTGGTCACAGTGGATGGATTATGAACTATTTGTTGCTTTTGTCTTTAATTCAGCAGCTTGGGTAATCATTCTGATAGCTGTAGTCTTTATTTTGTTATCGTTTTTTGTCCCACGTCCTTATTGTCGCTTTGTTTGTCCGATGGGAAGTTTGTTAAAGTTGCCTACAACTAAGGTAACGAAGTGGGTATAAATAATGAGAATATAAAATACTCTCATCTATCTGGAAAGATAGGTGAGGGTATTTGGGTAGTGCTGAATTTTATTTACATTGTTTCTTGATAAATCCCTTAATAAAGCGAGAAAGCGTACTACTTCGTTCGCTTTTGTAACTCTCTTTCTATGAGTTAGTTATAAAAGTGTGTTTGGAAAGGTGCTTACTAAGGCTTCAAAAGGGCGTTAGTTAGACTTCAAAAGGGCGTCTCTTGCAAGCCAATTGAGCATCTTTTAGAATCTAAAAGAGCATGTGTTTAAAAACAAGTTGTGAAAAATTATAACAAAAAGAGCTGTGATAATCCTTTGTCAAATGGAGAGGGAGTTGGTCGTGTGATATCCCTATAAAATATAAGGAAGAAAGATAAATTTAATCCTTCTTCCTTATATTCCTTCACCTTTTAAAAGGCTTTTATCTTTGTTCTTCTCCTTCCCAGAACTCCCAACTTGCGAAAGCCTGCAGCAGAAGCATTTCAAGACCATTCTTTACAATAGCTCCATGCTCGCGACCCTTTGCCATAAATAAGGTTTCATCAGGGTTGTAAAGCAAGTCATAAAGTAAAGTATGGCTATCCATAGCTTCGTATGGGAGTGGGGGACATACCTCAGTGTTTGGGTACATACCGAGTGGAGTACAGTTAATAATAACATTATACTCACGGATAATCTCGGGAGTTATCTCCTCATAAGTTAAGACGTCAGCTCGTTTGGTACGTGATACGAACTTGGTTTCCAGTCCAAGCGACTTTAAACCATAGTTGACTGCCTTTGATGCGCCACCCGTACCGAGAATGAGAGCCTTTTTATGGTGGCGTTCAAGTAAAGGTTCAATACTTCGTGTGAAGCCAATCACATCACTATTGAAGCCTTTAAGTATCGTTTTATTACCCTTATGGGTGACACGAATAACATTTACAGCACCAATAGCTTTAGCTTCTGGACTAAGACTATCAAGGTAAGGAATTACTTGCTCCTTATAAGGAATGGTCACATTCAATCCACGCAGTTGGGGATTGGAGTCAACAACCTCTTTGAAATCCTCTATTGATGGAATTTCAAAGTTGATGTATTGAGCATTGATCTGTTCATTTTCGAATTTCTCATTGAAATAGCCAATAGAGAATGAATGCCCTAATGGGTAGCCAATTAGTCCATACTTGTCCATATCTTTACCTTGTTCTATAAATTATTTTTGTTCATCCGCTGTTTCGAATGATATTCCACTTATAAACGAATTTCCTGTCACTCCTATCATTTTAATCAGTCACTTAATAATCTGTTTTACAGTAGTTTAAAGTGAAATGTTAAATGTGACAGGAAAATGAAATCAAAATTATATTGATAATATATCTAATAATCTCTCCTTATTTTAGTAGGACTGTATAAGTCTATATCTCAGAAGAGTCTTATTTTTCAGCGAAATACATCGTACAGATACCGAAAGTCAATCGGCGGAAAGAGCTTTTCGCAAAGCCAGCCTTTTGGAATATCTCCATCATCTTTTCGCCTTGTGGGAACGCCTCAATGGTCTTGTTAAGGTATTCGTATGCACTTTTATCCTTTGAGATAAATTTAGCGTAATTGAGTAGGAATGTGTTAGAATAGATGCGGAAAAGTTGCTTCATAGGGAATTTGACAGGTGTTGTCAGCTCTACAATGCTTAGATGTCCGCCTTTTTTCAGTACTCGACAAATCTCGGCAAGTCCTTTGTCGAGGTTCTGGAAGTTACGAATACCGAATGCTGCTGTCACAGCATCAAATGTATTGTCAGGAAAAGAAAGGTTGAGACAGTCTTCTTTCTGGAAGGAAATGACATCACTCAGTCCTGCAGCCTTCACCTTCTCACGACCGATAGCCATCATTCCTTCAGAAATATCTGCACCGATAAGATGTTCTGGCTTCAGTTCATTAGCTGCAAGAATGGCAAAGTCGCCAGTTCCTGTAGCAATGTCAAGCATCAGCTTTGGACGGAAGGGCAGCAACTGATGGATAGCCTTCTTACGCCATCCTTTATCAATGTTTCCAGAAAGACGATGATTTAGTGTGTCGTAAGTTGGTGCGATATTGTCAAACATCTCTGCTATGAGTTTGCCTTTCTCGCCATCACCATCATAAGGTTTAATCTTTTCCTGCTCGTACATAATTCTTTTAATTCATAATTCATAATTCTAAATTCATAATTATGATTACTATTCTTTGATATGCTATAGGGGTATATTAGAGATTAATCACTGAATAGTTCTAATCAAAATAAAGAACTTAGAATTATGAATTTGTATTTATCATTTTACTTTCTTGAAGCCAGATACTGCTTTACATTCTTCTCAATGCGTGCAGCAATATCACCGTCTTCAACAGCCTTATCAAACTTCTCGCCTGTGATATGCTCGTAAAGCTCGATATAGCGGTCGCTAACGCTTTCTGCATATTCTTCTGTAATCTCAGGCATTGTCTGTCCTGGCTCATTCATAAAGTTGTGTTCAATAAGCCACTGACGAACAAACTCTTTCGAAAGTTGCTTCTGTGGCTCACCCTTCTCAAGTTTCTCCTCGTAACCTTCTGCATAGAAGTAGCGGCTTGAGTCTGGTGTGTGAATCTCATCAATGAGGTAGCACTGCCCATCACGCTTACCGAATTCATATTTTGTATCAACGAGAATTAAGCCCTGCTTTGCAGCAATCTCCTGACCACGTGCAAAGAGTTTGCGAGTCCAGTCTTCGATGATTGCATAGTCTTCTGCAGAAACAATCCCCTGCTCGATAATCTCTTCCTTAGAGATATTCATATCGTGACCCTCGTCAGCCTTGGTCGTTGGAGTAACGATTGGCTCAGGGAAACGCTCGTTCTCACGCATACCATCAGGAAGCTTCACACCACAAATCTCGCGACATCCATCTTTGTAAGCACGCCATGCAGAACCAGTAAGAATTGAACGGATAATCATTTCAACACGAAAGCCTTCACACTTCAGACCAACAGTAACCATTGGATCAGGAGTAGCTAACTTCCAGTTAGGACAGATATCTGTTGTCAGGTCAAGGAACTTGGCAGCAATCTGGTTCAAAACTTGTCCTTTGAACGGTATTCCCTTTGGCAGTACGACGTCGAATGCTGAGATTCGGTCGGTAGCTACCATGACGATAAGCTCGTCATTGATGTCATACACATCACGTACTTTGCCGTGATACACACTCTTCTGTCCATCGAAATGGAATTCAGTCTTTGTTAATGCTTTCATTGTTTTTATGTTTATAGAGTCCTATCTCTTGTTAGCCTTATCGTGTGCTTCGTATGCGTTCACGATACGCGTAACCAATTTGTGTCTTACAATGTCTTTTTTATCAAGATGGATGACCGATATATCATCCACGCTGCTTAGAATAGAAAGAGCTTCTTTTAATCCACTCTTTTCAGCATGTGGGAGGTCTATCTGTGTAAGGTCACCCGTAATTACCATCTTTGTGTTCCAGCCCATACGCGTTAAGAACATACGGATTTGTGCTGGTGTCGTATTCTGTGCTTCATCGAGGATTACCACAGCGTCGCTTAGTGTTCGGCCTCGCATGAATGCCAATGGTGCAATCTGAATGATATGCTTATCCATCATGTCTTGTAGCTTGACAGCAGGAATCATATCCTCTAACGCATCATAAAGAGGTTGCAGATAGGGGTCAATCTTATCCTTCATGTCACCCGGAAGGAAGCCAAGTTTCTCTCCCGCTTCTACAGCTGGACGTGAAAGGATAATCTTCTTTGCGGCCTTCTCTTTGAGAGCCTTTACTGCCAAGGCAATACTTAGGTAAGTCTTACCTGTTCCAGCTGGTCCAACTGCAAATATCATATCATTTTTCTCGAAGGCATCAATCAGTTGCTGCTGATGCTCCGAACGACCTTTGATTGGTCTGCCTGATACAGAATAAACAAGGACGTCCTTTACCGCATCAGCTTTGGTCTTACGACCTTTCACGATATCAAGGATGTCCTCTTCTGTAATGGTGTTATACCGCTCCACATGCTTACGCATGGTTTCAATGTCTTCTTCAATCTTTACCATCTCCTCTTCATCACCTAAGATGCGGATAACGTTGTCTCGTGCAACAATCCTCAGCTTAGGGAAGAGCGACTTTATCATCTGAAGGTGGACATTGCCAACCCCATAGAAGACCACTGGGTCTATATCTTCAAGAACTATATGCTTTTCTATCAATTTCTTCTACTTTATATTTGTTCGCAAAGTTACTATAAAATAATGATACTTACAAATTATTCTTAATTCATAATTCGCAATCAGCAAAAACTTATTACCTTTGTATCAATGAAACAAAAAAAGAAGATAACAAAGAATCGATTTTTATTGGGCTTCATTGCTATAACTTTTCTTTTAGCCATCATAAGGTTACTATTTCCGTCTATTGCACATGATAGGATGAAAGTATTATCTAATGTTGATGGTGATAGTACTCGTATCATAGAAAAAGTTGACTCAGCTAAGATTAAAGTTCAATCAACTCCAAGTAATATTAAGATGTCTCATTTCTTTAAATCAGATGGTTCAGAGAAAAAAAATAGAATCATTGGTGTAAGAGATTATGAGGAGAGCTTTCCTGACTCACAGCCACAACAGCTTGAGGCTGCCTTGCGCTATGGTGTAAAGGTTGTTGTTGATCGTACTGATGCTGAGAAACGTAAGAATGAGTTGGTATATGTTGGTAGTAACCCATATTATAATATGAAGAAGCTGAATAGTAGCATACCATACCTTGTGCCACGTGCTGCTATCTTGCTTCAGGATATTGCTCGTAACTTTATGGATAGCTTGCAGACAAAGGGAGTGCCTATTAATAAAATCTTAGTATCAAGCGTATTGAGAACAAAGGAAGATGTTGAGAAACTTCGTCGGTACAATCATAATGCAACAGAAAATAGCTGTCACCTCTATGGTACAACCTTTGATATAGCTTATAACAAGTATGCTTCGGTTACTCGCTCTGTGTCAAACGATACACTTAAATGGGTGTTAAGTGAGGTACTGAACGACTTACGTTCGCAAGGACGATGCTTCATTAAGCATGAAAAACGTCAAGGTTGTTTCCATATTACAGTAAGATGATTTAGCTTTGACGGCTATCATGCTTTGAAACGAATTGTAGATAAGCCGTATTGATATTAAGAAATAATCGTTGTAGCTTTAATATAATCATCAGATTATTTGGCTATTAGAAAAAAAAGAAGTAATTTTGCAGTCGCTGTCACGAGATGGCAGCATTAAATTCAAACCTTTAAAATATTTATTAAAGAATTATGGCAACAAAAATCAGATTGCAGCGCGGTGGTCGTAAGAACTATGCTTTCTACAGCATCGTAATCGCTGACGCTCGTGCACCACGTGATGGTAAGTTTACTGAGAAGATTGGTACTTATAACCCTAACACTAATCCAGCCACAGTAGATTTGAATTTTGATCGTGCTCTTTACTGGGTTGAGACTGGTGCTCAGCCAACAGACACTGCTCGTAACATCCTTAAGGGTGAGGGCGTTTACTTGATGAAGCACCTCCGTGGTGGTGTTAAGAAGGGCGCATTCGATGAGGCTGCATGTCAGCAGAAGTTTGACGCTTGGAAGCAGGCTAAGGATGCAGCTACAGAGGCTGTTGAGAAGAAGGTAACCGACGCGAAGAAGGCTGTTGCTGCTCAGAACCTTGAGGCTGAGAAGAAGGTTAACGAGGCTATTGCTAAGAAGGTTGCAGACAAGAAGGCTGCTGCTGTTGCAGCACAGGCTGAGGTAGCTCAGGCTGCTGAGGATACATCTTCTGAGGCTCCTGCAGAGGAGACACCAGCAGAGGCATAACCCTCGCTCACAATTAAAGCATAAGTCCATAGACTCTTTAAGAGTTTATGGACTTTTTGTTTGTGATAGATTCAAAATGTGTTACATTATGGTAAGCTTTCCCATATAAGTAAGTCATTATAGCCTTACTATCTTAATAAAGGCAATAATGTTTGAATTTTTCACATATCGATTTTGTAATTACCCCAAAATAGCTTGCATATAACGCTCAATAGGCTTGCAAAAGATGCCTTTTAGAGGTCTTATTAACGCCCTTTTGAAGTCCAATTAAGCACCTTTTCTTGTGCGATTTCATAACTAATTGATTTAATGTAGGCTGTAAGCTTGCTTTTTACACATGTTTTCCCATTTTATTTTTAGTTTTTACAAGAATTTATGTAATGATATTTCAGCATCTTATCTGCCAACTTTCAATGCGTTAAAATGAAAAGGTTCTCTGTGTTAGAGGATGAATAAATAGACAGTCTTAGCTATCTTTTTGTTTAATGAATACCTTTGGTTCTTCCATTAAAACTATACAAACAGTGCTACGCATTTAATGGAAGAGCCCTTTCAATCTACCTATACATACTCTTCTCCTTGTAAGAAGGCACGTTTTACAATAGGTGTTGTATAAGCGTATGGGATAAATTCAATAGATGGAATTTTATCTGTAATGAAGAAGTTGGCAACTTTTCCACGTGTGATGGAACCATACTCTTTACTTAATCCCATTGCACATGCTCCATTCAAGGTTGCTGCATTGATAGCTTCGGCTGGCATTAAGCGCATCTTGATACAACCAAGAGAAACGATAAATTTCATGTCTCCTGATGGAGTAGAACCTGGATTGTAGTCACTTGCAAGCGTAAGTGGCAGTCCCTTGTCTATCATCTTTCGTCCTAAGGCAAAAGGTAAGTTGAGGAAGAAGGAGGTTCCAGGAAGTGCAGTCGGCATGGTTTCGCTGTTCTTTAGAATCTCTATCTCTTCTTCAGTCATACTCTCTAAGTGGTCAACTGATAGTGCGTTATGCTCTACACCAACCTCAACACCACCAGATGATTCTAACTCGTCAGCATGAATCTTTGGTCGCATACCATATTCTGCACCAGCTTTAAGAATGCGTGCGGTCTCTTCTGGTGTGAAGAATCCTGTATCACAGAAGACATCAATGAACTCAGCCAATTTCTCTGTACCCACAGCTGGTATCATTTCGTTGATAATCAAATCAACGTATGCATCTTGTCTGCCTTTATATTCACGTGGAACAGCATGGGCACCGAGGAATGTTGCAACAATTTTCAGGCGTGTTGTCTCTTTGATACGACGGATAACACGAAGCATTTTCAATTCGTCTTCCGTATTCAGTCCATAACCGCTCTTTATCTCCACACAGCCAGTTCCTTTCCTAATAATCTCATCAACACGCTTCATAGCTTGCTGATAGAGTTCGTCTTCGTTCATTTCATGAAGACGATCTGCAGAGTTGAGGATGCCACCTCCACGCTTTGCAATTTCCGCATAGCTGAGTCCACGAATTTTGTCAACAAACTCTTGCTCTCGGCTACCGGCAAAGACAATGTGTGTATGAGAGTCACACCATGAAGGAAGAATAGTTCCTCCTTCTGCATCAACAATCTCCTCGTTTCCAGAAGTTGGTGGACAATCACTCATCTTACCATAATCAGCAAAGCGTCCGTCCTCTATAAAGAGGTAAGCATCTGACAGCGTGTGAAGTTCTGCCATCTCTTTACCTTTAAGGCATAGCTTTCCGTCATGGCCTATACCAGCAAGTAAACCGATGTTTTTTATTATTAGTCTTTTCATTTCAAGTCTTTTCCCTAATCGATGAAAGTATGAGAATAATAGATATTAAATAGAAAGAGGTTGCACCAGAATTGTTACCAATCTTGATACAACCCCTTTATGACTTACTTATTTACGTAAGAATTCAACTGACTTGGCAATGTGAGGTGCCATAAACTCGTCTGTGTCGATGAAAGGAACGTTCTCACGATAAGCCTTGTGGATAGCTTCTATAGTAGGAGAAGACTTCAATGGGCGACGGAATTCAAGTGCTTGTGCAGCATTGAAGAGTTCGATAGCAAGTACACGCTCTGTGTTTAATACTACTTGATAGAGCTTTGTTGCAGCGTTGGCACCCATACTAACATGGTCTTCTTGTCCTTGTGAAGATGGAATACTATCGACAGATGCTGGAGTACAATAAGTCTTACTCTGGCTAACGATAGATGCTGCTGTGTACTGTGGAATCATAAAACCACTGTTTACACCAGGCTTAGCCACGAGGAAACTTGGTAGGTTACGAGTACCAGACACGAGCTTATAGATACGACGCTCAGAGATGTTACTCAGTTCGCATAGTGCAATAGCAAGGAAGTCCATTGGCTGTGCAATAGGTTCTCCGTGGAAGTTGCCTGCCGAGATAACGAGGTCTTCATCAGGACAAACGGTCGGATTATCCGTAGCTGCATTCACTTCAATGTCTACAACAGACTTTACATAGGCAATGGTATCCTTTGATGCACCATGTACCTGTGGCATACAGCGGAATGAATAAGGGTCTTGTACGTTGACCTTAGGCTGTTTGATAAGCTCACTACCTTCTAATAGTTCTCTTATTCGTGCTGCTGTGTCAATCTGTCCCTTGTGATGACGCACAGCGTGAACAGCATGTGTGAATGGTTCAATACGTCCGTCGTATGCTTCAAGAGACATTGTACCAATGATATCAGCCCACTCGCTCAATCGTTCACTTTGCAGGAGTGCCCATACAGCAAAGGCATTCATGTTTTGTGTACCATTGAGTAGAGCAAGACCTTCCTTAGAAACGAGTTCGATAGTGTCCCATTTCATCTTCTTTAAGATGTCTGCACCGGAATAGATTTTGCCTTTGTATTCAACTTCACCCATGCCAATAAGTGGCAAACAAAGGTGAGCCAAAGGGACGAGGTCGCCCGATGCGCCCAAAGAGCCTTGTGTATATACAATAGGATAGATGTCGTTGTTGAAGAAGTCTATCAGTCGTTCAACGGTTTTCAACTGGCAAGCAGAGTAGCCGTAGCTGAGTGACTGAATCTTGAGTAGCAACATTATCTTTACAATATCATTAGGAACACGATCACCCACACCACAAGCGTGAGACATTACGAGGTTTTTCTGCAACTGTGATAAGCTATCCTTGTCAATAGATATCTTACAGAGAGAACCGAAACCAGTTGTCACACCATAGATAGGAGTTTCTGATTCTTTAATCTTATTATCGAGATACTCTCTACAACGGATAATGCGTTGACGTGCATCTTCAGAAAGTTCAAGTTTTGTGCCGTTCTTGATTATCTCGCCAATCTGCTCAATAAACAGATGCTCGGCACTAATCTGATGAATTTTGTTCATAGTTTTACGGATTAGTATAATAGATTTAATTGATTAAAAAGCAGTGTTGATAACGTCATCATCAACGAAGTTAGGAAGGGTAACACATAGTCCTGGTGTGCGCTCCATCTCTCTACGTATGGCATCAATAGAACCCGTGTTGCGTGCCCAACTACGACGTGCAATACCATTGTTGACATCCCAAAGAAGCATCTGACTGATGTGGCGGTCGGAGTCTTCGCTACCATCAATCACCATACCGAAGCCACCATTGATAACTTCTCCCCAGCCAACACCGCCACCATTGTGGATAGATACCCATGTTGCACCACGGAAAGAGTCACCGATAACATTCTGTACAGCCATATCAGCACAGAACTGTGAGCCATCATATATATTAGATGTCTCACGGAAAGGAGAGTCTGTTCCCGATACATCATGGTGGTCACGACCAAGGACGATAGGACGAGAAATCTCTCCCTTACGTATTGCTTCGTTGAAAGCTAAGGCAATCTTCGTGCGGCCTTCAGAATCAGCATAGAGGATGCGAGCCTGTGAACCAACAACCAAATGATTCTTTCCTGCCTCTTTAATCCAATGGATATTGTCATCAAGTTGGCCGATAATATCTGGCGTAGCAGTCTTGCGTATTTCCTCTAATACCTCTGTTGCAATACGGTCGGATGTTTCCAAATCCTTTGGATCACCAGAAGAGCAAACCCAACGGAATGGTCCAAAGCCATAATCGAAGAACATTGGTCCCATAATATCTTGTACATAAGATGGATAACGGAACTTACCATCTGTCTTCATGATATCTGCTCCTGCACGGCTTGACTCTAAGAGGAAAGCATTACCATAATCAAAGAAGTACATACCCTTATCTGTCAGCTTGTTAATAGCAGCAACCTGACGGCGTAAAGACTCCTGAACCTTTTCCTTGAAGAGTTGTGGCTCTTCAGCCATCATACGCTTAGACTCTTCCAATGAAACGCCAACAGGATAATAGCCTCCTGCCCATGGGTTGTGTAGAGAAGTCTGATCACTTCCGAGGTCAACGTGTATGTTCTCTGCTGCCAAACGTTCCCAAAGGTCAACAACATTGCCCACGTAAGCCATAGAGACTGTGCGCTTCTCTTCAACAGCCTTCAATGCTGCAGGAATTAGTTCATCGAGTGAAGTATGTAGTTCGTCAACCCAACCTTGATCATAACGCTTCTGTGCTGCTAATGGGTTAATTTCCGCTGTAATGCTTACTACACCTGCAATGTTACCAGCCTTAGGCTGAGCACCAGACATACCGCCTAAGCCAGAAGTAACGAAGAGCATACCTTTGATACTTGTCTCTCCAGCCTTCAATCGTTTACGGGCTGCATTTAGAACGGTGATAGTTGTGCCATGAACGATACCCTGTGGACCGATATACATATAGGAACCAGCGGTCATTTGTCCATACTGACTTACACCCAAGGCATTATCTCGTTCCCAATCATCAGGCTTAGAATAGTTAGGTATAACCATACCATTCGTTACCACTACACGTGGTGCATTCTTATGAGAAGGGAAGAGTCCGAGCGGATGACCAGAATACATCACCAATGTTTGTTCGTCTGTCATCTCGCTCAAATACTTCATTACAAGGCGATATTGTGCCCAATTCTGGAAGACGGCACCATTACCACCGTATGTAATCAGCTCATGAGGATGTTGTGCAACAGCCTTGTCAAGGTTGTTCTGAATCATCATCATAATTGCTGCCGCCTGTTTTGAATTATGCGGATATTCGTCGATAGGACGAGCATACATCTCGTATGTTGGACGGAAACGGTACATATAGATACGACCATATTGGCGTAACTCCTCCGCAAACTCTGGTGCTAATGTCTCATGGAACTTCTTTGGGAAGTAACGTAAAGCATTGCGTAGCGCAAGTTTCTTCTCTTCTTGTGTGAGAATGTCCTTACGTTTTGGTGCGTGATTGATAGAAGGGTCGTATGCTTGTGGCTCAGGTAAAGTGTCAGCTATACCTGTGCGAATGTCTTTTATAAATTCTTCTTTTGTCATAGTTACTTAGTAGATTTATTTGGGGTTGTAGTTATTTGATTTGCTTTCAAGCGTAAAGTGAAATTGTTAAAGCATATAACTGTTTAGCTATCATTATATATCTATTATCTTAGAGATAGTTTAATCGGGCAAGCAAGGTATACCTGCCCTCACTGTTGATATATCATTAATCTCGTTAATAGATAGCTAAAGTGTTGTATATCTCATTGTTTATAAGTAGTATAGCTCTTATAAGGTGAAGAAATACATTATAGCTTAGCCTCAACTATCTTCATAATCTCTGCCTCTGCTTCATTAGCTTTTGCAATCAGTTCGTTCGCCTCGGCAACTAAACGTTCTGCAGTTTCTTTATCTTTTAAGCCAGAAGCATTAATCTTCACGTTCAAACCCGCACCGAGTACAGCAGCACGAGCAGCCAATACACCAACACCAGCGTCTGAAACACTGTTAGGATTACCTTCTTCAGCCATTGCACGGCAAAGTTCAAATACCTTATATGAAGCCTTCATCGTGTGCAAAGGAACTTCTGTTGCGAAAAGTGTTGCTTCTTGTATTGCCTGAGAGCGTGCAGCCTTTTCTTCATCAGTACCCTTAGGAAGACCGAAGGCAGACATGATACGATTGAAAGCTTCTGTGTCTTCATCAACGAGTACCATTAGTTCAGCTTGTATTGCTTGTCCCTTCTCAGCCCAGTTGCTGAACTCTTCCCAGCGTGCATCCCATCCTGCCTTATGGCTGGAGAGGTTGGCTACCATTGTACCTAAAGCAGCACCTAAAGCTCCCATATAAGCAGAGATAGTACCACCTCCAGGTGCTGGAGATTCACGTGAAGTCTCATCGGCAAACTCTTTGACAGTCAAATCAATGAGTTTTGGAGTCTTATCAGCATCTTCCAACAGATATTCAATCACCTTTTCACGTGGATTAAATGGCTTCAAGTCGTCTAAGCCCATTGACATAATGGCAATCTTGATGATGTCTTCTTCTGGAATACCTGTTGAACGTTGCTGCTTCTTTAGGAAATAAGTTCCAGCTTCAAGGAGTGTGCGCTTAGGAATAAGACCAACTATCTCAGTACCCGTAACGCGTATACCACGGTTCTGTGCACAGCGACAAACCTCGTCAAAAGCAATATGAAGAGGAGTAACGTTAATGTCAGTTATATTCATTGACACCTGTGCTATTCCATATTCATCAATGAACCAACCAATAGCTTTTGTAGCCTTTAGTGTGCCAGGTTGCATGATGGTCTCGCCCTTTTCGTTCTTCATTGGCTTACCGACAGGTGAGCCACCTTCGCGCATAGGACGACCTTTCTCTCTTACATCAAATGCTATTGCGTTGGCACGACGTGTAGAGGTTGTGTTGAGGTTGAAGTTTGTTGCTATCAAGAAGTCACGTGCACCGACTGCTGTACAGCCTGTTCGTGCTAACTGCTCATCCCATTCACGTGCACCATAATCAGGTGCCTCTGCTGCTTCTGACATACGCTGTGGAAGTCCTTCATACTCTCCCTTGCGGCAAATAGCAAGATTCTTACGTTCTGGAGTCTTAGCAGCAGCCTCATAGCAGTAGCAAGGAACCTGTAGTTCATTAGCAATACGCTCTGCCAACTGGCGTGCCAATACGGCACATTCCTCTAAGGTGATACCAGCCACAGGGATAAGTGGGCAAACATCCGTTGCACCCATACGAGGATGAGCACCATGATGCTGTCGCATATCAATAAGCTGTGCCGCCTTTTTTACACAGCGGAAAGCAGCCTCAACAACTACTGATGGCTCACCAACGAAGGTTACAACCGTGCGATTGGTCGCTTCTCCTGGGTCAACATCCAGTAATTTAACGCCTTTAACGCGTTCTACTTCATCAGTAATCTGCTTGATTACATCTTTGTTTCGTCCTTCACTAAAATTAGGAACACACTCGATGATTTGTTTTTCTCGTGCCATATATAATTAATATAGATTTAAACAATGATTGTTTAGGTTTCCGAGTGTAAAAATACAAATTAGTTTTTGTAATTCAAAACTTTTAATGTAAAAGTATTGTAACAATCTTTAGATACTATCTTCTTAATAATAATGTAGAAGAGGATAGTATTATAATTCTGTTTTTTAATGCGCTTCTATATTATATAAAAAGGTAAGAATAAAAAGGGAAAATGGGTTCATTTTTTAATGTATAGACACTTTGCGTATAGCTGTAATGGAAGTACCAAGGATATACATTAAACATATAGACAAACAAGACTATCTTGGTTATCTATTTTATTCACTCTCTAGCACTGAGAACCTTTTTATTTTAAGTTGTCGAAACTTTGTAGATAAGGTGTTGAAAATCCATTACATAAATTCGTGTGAAATATCTTAAGTAAAGCAGAAAAACACGTATAAAAGACGAGATCGCAATCAGCAGTAAGTCAGTTAGTTATGAAGTTGTGCAAGAAAAGGTGCTTAATTGGACTTTAAAAGGGCGTTAGTAAGACCTCAAAAGGGCATCTATTGCATGTCAATTAGGCGTCTTTTCAAAGCTAAAAGAGCATGTGTTTGTTTTGAGTTACACGAAAATAGTTTACAAACATCGATTGAAAAGAAAACAAGTTGTTTGTAGAAGCGGAAAGACATAGTAATAGATAGAAATAGTATTTATTTCCTTTTCTACATTTATTTTCATGAATAAAAGATTTTATCTTCATGAAAAGAAATATTTATTTACGTGAAGAAAAATATTTCTTTTCATGAAAATAATTTGAAGCGAACGGTTTATTCCCTTAAAACTATCGTCCTTCGTCAACGATAGGATATAGTTCAACAAACTCTCCTTGATGCTTTTCCCCATCATTAATAACCTCTGCAATCTTCTCACTAACAACATCTATCGAGTGAGAACCTGGTCCTGTATAATGGTTATTTAAGTCGGTTGTTGTTGCACCGGGGTGAATATTGAAAATCTCAACAGGTATATTGTTCTTTTCAAACTCCATAGCCATAATGCTTGTCATTGCATTCTGTGCTGCTTTGCTGGCTACGTAAGCCATCGGGTGCCAGTAAGGACTCACCTCAGATGGTACGGTTATGTTCACAATTCTTCCTTTGTTTGCAGAGAGTAATGGGATAAGTGCCTTTGTTAAGCAGAATGTTCCGACATAGTTTACTTGTACGGTATCTATTACATCCTTTAGCTCTGACTCATAACTTGCTACTTCCATATCGCCAGGAATACCAGCATTGTTTACCAATAGTTCCAAGTCATGATATTTCTCTTTTACTTCTTTTGCTGTTTCCTCCAAAGAAGCATTGTCTGAAAGATTGACATATTGCCAGCCAATTACGTCAACTCCCTCAGCTTTCAATGACTTCATCGCCTCCTCGGCACGCTCACTATTCCGCGCACCAACGATTACCTGCCAGCCACTTTTGCCTAAAAACTTACAGATGCCATAGCCAATACCTTTGTTAGCACCTGTTACCAATACTTTTGCCATATTTGTTTTTCTATGTTTATCAGTGTGATATATTTGCTTGCAAAGATACATTATTTTATTTAGAGAATAATCTTTAATGCTGAGATATAATTACATAAAAGACTTTATTCTGTATATAATTATAATGTGTGTGTTCCTTGCTTGAGTCATCATATATCAATCTCTCTTTTCTATATAGTTTTTTTTACGTACCTTTGCAAAGACAATTTGTCTATATTACAATCAATAAAAGAGATTATTTAATGAAGTTAATTAAATCTATGTTCCTTGCTATGATGGCGGGATTGTTGCTTTCTTCTTGTATTAAGGAAGAAGCTTTAAATGCGGAAGCAGATATTACAGATGTAACGGTTGATGGAACTACGCTGGTTCGTAAGCCTGTTATCACGAATAATGAAGTACTCTTCTATGTTAATGGTTGGGAAGATTTAACCAACTTAGCACCGAAATTCAATGTTACTGAAGGTGCAAAGATAGTACCTGAAAGTGGTACGGCATTAGACTTTACACAGCCTCAAAGCTATACCGTGACCTCACAAGACGGTCAGTGGAAGAAGACTTATAAAGTGTCATTTGTAAGTAATGATATTGCTACTGATTTTCATTTCGAGACGCTTAAGGTTGATTCTACCAGCAAGTATCATACTTTTGTTGATAAGACTGCTGATGGTAACCTTGCAGAGTGGGGCAGTGGTAACTCTGGTGTGTCATTCCTTATGGGTGATAGTAAGGCTACTGCATATCCAACAAGTCAGGCAGAAGATGGCTACGTAGGTAAGTGTCTGAAGCTGACAACTGTTAGTACGGGTTTTCTTGGAGCTATGTTCGGTGCGCCAATAGCTGCAGGTAATCTCTTTACAGGTGACTTCCAGATTGATATGGGTAATCCAGCAAAGTCAACTCACTTTGGTCGTCCATTCTACAAGATGCCAAAGGAATTGATTGGTTATTATAAGTACAAGGCTGGCGAGAAGTTCCAAGATAAGGATAAAAAGGAGATTAAGGATCGTAAGGATAGTCTTGCTATATATGCTGTGTTCTTTGAAACTGGCGATGGTGTAGAATATCTTGATGGTACTAATTCGCTGACAAGTGATCGTATTGTCCTTCTTGCACAGCTCAAGAATGCTAAGGAAACAGAAGAATGGACACGTTTCTCAATCTCATTCGAGCCTGTAGCAGGTCGTACTATAGACAGTGAGAAGTTGAAGAATGGTAAGTATAGCCTTGCTATCATCATGTCGTCAAGTAAGGATGGTGCTTTTTTCAATGGTGCTGTGGGTAGTACGCTTTATGTGGATGAACTGAAGTTATACTCTGAATAATAGTGGTTTGGAGTTAACAACTAACGAGTTTAATAGTTTAAGAGTTGACACAAAGATATTAAAGATAAAATAAAGCAAATGAGACAATATATTATTGCAGTTGCAATTGCAGCTATGAGTTGCACAGTGACAGCTTTTGCACAAACAGATCGTACATCGGTACTGAGTGTTGCAGAGCATAATGGATGGGAATATGAGGTGAAGGCTGGTGTAAACATTGGTGGTGCCTCTCCTCTCCCTATGCCTGTTGAAATCAGAGAGATTAGTAGCTATAGTCCAAAATTCAACGGAACGCTGGAGGGAACAGTCACTAAATGGCTTGGTAAGGAACAGAAATGGGGTGTTTCTACTGGTTTGAAGTTTGAAGAAAAGGGTATGATTACTGGGGCAAACGTGAAGAACTACAGCATGGAAATTCTCAATGATGGTAGTCGTGTAGCAGGTTATTGGACGGGTTATGTAAAGACAAACTATAATACAACCCTCCTCACTGTTCCTGTTATGGCAAACTATCGTTTCAATGATTGCTGGAAACTGCGTGCAGGACTTTACTCTGCTATCAAGTTAGATGGTCAGTTTACGGGTAACGTGAGCGATGGTTATCTTCGTGAAGGTACTCCAGTGGGTGAGAAACTTACTTTTGCTGATGGCAATACAGCATCATACGATTTCTCTTCTAATCTCCGTCACTTCCAATGGGGCGGTCAGTTGGGTGCAACATGGCGTGCTTTTAATCACTTCACAGTTAATGCTGACCTAACATGGGTATTTAATAACATCTTTGAAAGTGATTTTAAGACGATTAGTTTCGGACTTTATCCAATCTATCTTAACCTCGGGTTTGGATATCGTTTTTAGTGTTCTTTCGTTTAATGTGTATGCTTTTCGTATTGCTTCAACGGAAGAATCGAAGTTACTCATTAAACAAAAACATAGCTAAGACAGTCAACTTCCTATTTTATTATGAGCCCTCAACACGGAAAGCTTTTTAATTTCCACACTTGAAAAAATATAGATAAGGCTTCGAAAGATTATTACATTTCTTAGCTTAAACCTTCTTCTAAATCAAGCGCAAAGCCACTCAAAGAGCAACTTTGCAACCAACAGAGAATCAAATAGTTATAAAGTAGCAAAGTAAAAGGTGCTTAATTGGGTTTCAAAAGGGCGTTAGTAACACTTCAAAAGGGCACCTATTGGAAGTCAATTAGGCGTCTTTAAGAAGCTAAAAGAGCATTTTTTGGTTTTGAGTCGTTCGAAAATAGTTTACAAAAACTAAAAGAATGGGAATAAGTGGTATTGTCTTAAGGAGAGTATAAGTCTTTATTTTATTTCAATCTATTCATTTAAGGAAGAACCGTTCTTATTATTCTGAATGCGAAATAAATAAAAAGGCTCAGTCGACAACATTTTCGTTTGTCTACTGAGCCTTTTCTTTTAGATGTATGTTATCGTTATTTTGCAATACGTTCCAATTCAATAGCCATTTCTTCTTGCAGCTCTTTTGCCTTTATAGCAGCAACTTCAGCATAGTCTGTACCTGTACTTGCATAGATAATACCACGTGATGAATTCACCAACAGACCACAATCCTTTGTCATTCCATACTTACAAACCTCCTGCAAACTACCGCCTTGTGCACCAACACCTGGTACTAAAAGGAAATGTTCTGGTGCCATACGGCGGATATCTTCAAACATCTTACCTTGTGTTGCACCTACAACGTACATGAGATTTTCGGTTGTTCCCCATTCCTGTGACTTCTTTAAGACTTTCTCAAAGAGGCGTTCACCCAGATTATCTTCAGTTAGCTGGAAGTCATGACTACCTTTATTACTTGTCAATGCAAGGAGGATAACCCACTTTCCATCATACTCAAGGAAAGGCTTTACGCTGTCTTCGCCCATGTATGGAGCAACGGTAACAGAGTCGAGATTATATTCTTCGAAGAAAGTCTGGGCATACATCTTAGAGGTATTGCCAATATCACCACGCTTAGCATCAGCGATGATAAAGTGGTTTGGATGATTCTCCTTTATATATTGAATAGTCTTTTCAAACGCTAACATACCCTTTAAGCCATAGCACTCATAAAAAGCGAGGTTGGGTTTGTAGGCAACACAATAAGGTGCTGTTGCATCAATGATTGCCTTGTTGAAAGCAAAGATAGGATCTTCCTCATTCTTTAAGTGTGCTGGTATCTTGTTGATATCAGTGTCAAGTCCCACACATAAAAATGTTTTTTTTGTGAAGATTTCGTTGATTAACTGTTGTCTGTTCATAAAGGTTATCTTTTTTAGAATTAATCAAAAGGGTATTTTTAATGACTAACTGTTGTATTTTCAAAGGCGTACGGTTCCTATGTCTGTAAGTAATGTATATAACAGATACACGAACCATACGCCCCTAAATTTTGATATCGCTTTTCTTGTAGTTACTTCTTATAGCTGCGAAGCTTTGTTCTCTTCTGTTAGAGGTTTAGAAGTTGCGCTGCGAACCTTCCATACACCTAATAACAAACCAAGAATAGAAGCTACAAATGTAGAGATTAACATTGTCTTATCAATAGAAACAGAAAGTGAAAGGCTGATTGCTGTACCGCCAACACATAGTAATGCTCCAATAAATGCTGCTGCAATAGCTGCAATAAACTTCTTGTTTCGTGTAAGAGGAGCTGTTGATGTTGCTGCAATTACGAATATAGCATATTTAGCCAGCATAACAGTACTGAGCATAATAGTATTCACAATTTCACCCATCGGTAAATTTGAATTGATGAGTTTAACGAGCGTACCAAATCCAACCTGAACTGCAAACATTGCAATGAATGCTATTGGCAATGTGAGAACCCATCTAAGTGCTGGGCTTAACGTGCTTACAAGTTGCAAATCATAGTTGCTGTCAATGTCTAATTTGCTTTCTTTCTTTGGTTTTGTTTCTGTGTTCATTTTTAGTTTAAATTGGTTGTTACAACTCTGTTTCCTTCAACTTTTCTGCATTTTCTGCAACTGTCAAAGCGTCAATCATGTCTTGGATTTCACCATTCATGAAGCCTTGAAGGTCATGGGTGGTGAAGCCGATACGATGGTCGGTAACACGGCCTTGTGGGTAGTTATATGTACGAATCTTGGCACTACGGTCACCAGTTGATACCAGAGTCTTACGACGGCTTGCGATATCATCGACATACTTCTGATGCTCGTGGTCATAGATGTAAGTATAAAGACGGCTCAATGCGCGCTCCTTATTCTTTGGTTGATCACGTGTCTCGGTACACTCGATAAGGATTTCTTCAACCTCGCCAGTGTTAGGATTCTTCCATGGATAGCGCAAACGTACACCAGATTCAACCTTATTTACATTCTGACCACCAGCACCACTTGAACGGAATGTGTCCCACTTGATATCGCCTTCGTTGATATTTACTTCGAACTTATCAGCCTCTGGCAATACGGCTACTGTCGCAGCAGATGTGTGCATACGACCTTGTGTCTCGGTGGCAGGTACACGCTGTACACGATGAACACCTGACTCATACTTTAAGGTACCATAGACATTATCACCCTCAACGGCAAAGTCAATCTCCTTGAAACCACCTGCAGTACCTTCCGATACGGCTGTGATAGAGAGTTTCCAGCCCTTCTTGTCACAATAGCGTTTGTACATATTGAAGAGATCACCAGCAAAGAGTGCAGCTTCATCACCACCAGCACCACCACGAATCTCCATTTGAACATTCTTAGCATCCTCTGGATCCTTTGGTACAAGCAACAACTTGATTTCCTCTTCGAGTGCTGGTTGAAGCGCTTCGTTCTCTGATAACTCCTCACGTGCCATCTCTTTCATCTCTGCATCACTCTCATTAGCAATGATATCCTTTGCCTCTTTGATAGTGGTAAGACAGTTAATATAACGGCGACGAGCATCCATAATATCGCCAAGGTCCTTATATTCCTTTGTCAGCTTTACATAACGTGACTGATCAGCAATGACACTTGGGTCAGTTATAAGTGTTGATACTTCTTCATAACGGGCCTCAAGTCCGTCGAGTTTTTGTAATATATTGTTGTTATCTATCATAATCTTTTAGAAAATTTATTATATTTCTTCTGTAAACTCTTCTTCGTTAGTTGGAATATGTTTATCTATACAGTGCTTCTGTATCTCTCCATCCGACTTTGGAAATTTGTCACAAATGTTTTCTAATGCGGCTTTCGATGCTGTAAAATGCTTCTCGTCTGCTGTTAATGCCGCCTCAACAGATTTAATAAAATCTTTAAAGTTTGGATTAATCTCGCAAAGCTTACTAACAGTTTTAAAGTCTATCTGTCGGTCTTTAGCTTCTAACCAAATTTGACTCTCGTATGGATTAGCTTTTAGTAGAATGAAACCAATACCAAAAGAATGATTAAGACGTGCAAGCTCATCTTTAAGGTCTTCATTGATTTCGAAAGCAACGAGATATCCGTTATTAGCCCAACTCGAATTAGAAACAGCTTGAAAGAAACATTTCTTTAGTTCATAATCATTATCGATCTTACGTTTTAATTCATATGAATATAGTCGTAAAGAATCTTTCTTACTTATTGCCTTAAATAACGAATTACTAACAGTATTTATTTGTTCGACAAACTTTGCTCCGATTATGTCAGGATGTATCCATTTTTGATGCTCATCATCTTTCTTTGACTTTTCGTGAAAGATGGTCTTTGCCATAATTCCTTGATGATGTAAAAAACAGCAAAGAAGAGGGTGAAGGTCTCGCTCATGAAATGTTACATTAGATATATCACTCTTTTGAGTTTGTGAGGCTGTTATATTTCCTATATTCTTAGCGTAGTCACTAAGATAGTAACAATATACATTTTTCTCGTTTTTAAAACGTCCAATACGGGTATCTCCCTTCTTTGCCATTGTAACCAAGTTAGCAGATACAGTTGCATCAGGAGTCTTTGCATTTATATTAAACTTAAAGATACCTTTATCTATTATATTTTGATAGACTTCCCTTGCTATTGCTCCTTTAGGAAAATCCTTTAAGCTTATTAATATGGCTTCCTTTATTGTCATGATAGCTTAATATTCAAATGTGCCAAACTCACTCTTAATCGTCAAGCTACGCTTGCCTTCTTCGATGTGTCCGACAATCTGTGCATCGATGTTGAACTCCTTGCTGATGGCAATAACCTGCTCAGCAACCTCTGGACGAACGTAGATTTCCATGCGATGTCCCATGTTGAAGACCTGATACATCTCCTTCCAGTCTGTACCGCTACACTCCTTGATAGCACGGAAGAGTGGAGGTACTGGGAACATATTGTCTTTGATGACACGGCAATTCTCATTTACGAAGTGTAGTACTTTCGTTTGTGCACCACCTGTACAATGTACCATACCATGAACCTCTGGACGCAATTCGTCTAATAATCGCTTGATAACAGGAGCGTAAGTACGAGTAGGAGAGAGTACCAATTCACCTGCATTGATAGGACTTCCCTCAACAGCATCGGTTAGTTTATACTTACCACTGTACACCAAGTCTTCTGGTACAGCGTGGTCATAACTCTCTGGATAGTTCTCTGCAAGATATTTAGCAAATACATCATGGCGTGCTGAAGTAAGACCATTGCTTCCCATACCACCATTATAGCGTGTCTCGTATGTAGCCTGACCAGTAGAAGAAAGACCAACGATTACGTCACCCGGACGAATGTTTGCGTTGTCAATCACATCCTCGCGACGCATACGACAAGTAACAGTTGAATCAACGATGATTGTGCGAACAAGGTCACCGACATCAGCTGTCTCACCACCAGTAGGATAGATGCCGATACCCATCTTGCGCATATCAGCCAAGAGCTCGTCAGTACCATTGATGATAGCTGAGATAACTTCGCCTGGTACAAGCATCTTATTACGACCAATGGTTGAGCTAACAAGGATGTTGTCTACTGCACCCACACAGAGCAAGTCGTCCGTATTCATTACGATAGCATCCTGTGCAATACCACGCCATACGCTAAGGTCGCCAGTTTCCTTCCAATACATGTAAGCCAAGGCAGACTTTGTGCCAGCACCATCAGCGTGCATAATGTTGCAATACTCTGGGTCTCCACCAAGAATATCAGGGATAATCTTACAGAAAGCCTGTGGGTAAAGACCTTTGTCAATGTTCTTGATGGCATTATGCACATCTTCCTTAGCAGCACTTACGCCGCGCATCATGTATCTGTTGTTCATATCTTAAAAGGAGTTTTCTTGTGCAAAGGTAGCTAATATTTGTTGATTATCAGTTGAATTAAAGCATAAATTTCAGCTAAAAGAGGGCTTTTATTGCTTGAAAAATATGTTGCCGACTTTTATAGTTGTTTTGAACTTCTATCGTAGATAGGATATTATCTTATTGTCTGTGTTGACTAATTAGTGTTTTTTGTTGGTAATGTAGGTTGCAAGTTAATATAGTTTTGTGTGTAAAAGATAGTATTCTTTTTGTCGAGTCAAAGTCTTGTTTGTAAAAAATAATTTGTATATGAGATGCTGATAGATGCTCTTTTGGCTTTGAAAAGACGCCCTTTTGGCTTGCAAAAGATGCCCTTTTGAGGTCTTACTAACGCCCTTTAAGAAGCTAATTAAGCATCTTTTGAAATAGTGGTTTGTAATGGTTTGATTATTAGTTGATTATAGGGGTGAAGGTTAAGGTGCTTTTAGGCTGTTATTTAAGATAAAATTAGGCTGTGTTTTGTAATAAAATTTCCTTTGCATGCGCCCATGCTTTAGCCATCTTTATTTGTGTTATTTTGTCCGAACGTGTCTAACAAATTACGCAACGTTCGGACAAAAGTATTTGATATGGTTTTTAGATGGATTGGACTGAAGTTTGTTTCTTATGCTTTTAGCCTATGTTTTTATAGGTTATTTAATTTTTCTTCAGCTCGCTGAAGGTCTTCTGGTGTATCAATACCAATGGTTTCAACATCCGTAAGACCTACCTTTATTTTATATCCGTTCTGTAACCAGCGTAGCTGTTCAAGACTTTCTGCTAATTCAAGTGGTGATTGTGGGAGACGACTTACTTCACGAAGTACTTCTGTGCGGTAGGCATAGAGACCGATATGCTTAAGGAATGGGAAGTGTGTGAGCCATTCTTCGCTCTCCTTACCACGTACAAACGGAATGACTGAGCGAGAGAAATAAAGTGCATAGCCATCGTTGTCGAGTACAATCTTAGGTGAATTAGGATTCTCTACAGCCTCCATTGACTCAAAAGCTTTGCCGAGTGTTGCAATCTGTGTACGTGGGTCGTCAAAACACTGCATAACAGTTTCAAGCTGACTTTTCTGTATGAAAGGTTCATCGCCTTGTATGTTGATAACGACATCAAAGTCTCCACCCACTTTGTCGAGTGCTTCGCAGATTCTGTCTGTGCCACTCTGATGGTCGGTGCGAGTCATTATAGCCTTACCGCCAAACGCCTCTACGGCATCGTAGATACGCTGGTCGTCTGTGGCAACAAAAACGTCTGTCATTACATTACTTACTTGTCTGTAAACATGCTCTATTACAGTTTTTCCTCCAAGTATTGCTAAAGGTTTGCCAGGAAAGCGTGAAGAGCTATAGCGAGCAGGGATAATTCCAATAAATTTCATACGTGTATCTATCTGTTTAAAGTTTATTATACGGCCCAATGAATAGGACAGTATGCGCAAAAGTAGTAAATCTTTATTAAAAAGGCGCTGACTTCCCGACATATTTCCTTTAAAATTATTAAATTTGTTGGCATGATGAAGGTTACATTGATTGGTGCTGGTAATCTTGCCACACAGTTGGGTAAATCGTTGAAAAAGGCTGGTGTCATAATCAGTCAAGTGTATAGTCGTACTAAAGAATCTGCCCGAACGTTAGGTGAATTGCTTGAGACTGAATGGGTGACAGATGTTACACAAGTTCACGATGAGGCTGATATATACATCTTTTCTGTGAAGGATAGTGTTCTCTGTGATTTGATTTCAGAGGTTTGCAAGGGTAGGGGAGATAAGCTTTTCCTCCATACTGCAGGCTCAATGCCAATGAGTTGTTTTGAAGGAAAGGCACTACATTATGGTGTGTTTTACCCTATGCAGACATTTTCTAAGGCGAAGGATGTATGTTTTGAGAATATACCAGTGTTTATTGAAGGTGATTCAGCAGAAACAGCAGAGGTTATTAGAAGTCTTGCCAATAAACTATCTCAGCGTGTGATAAGGCTGTCTTCTGCAGATAGAAAGTATCTACATTTAGCTGCTGTTTGGGCTTGTAACTTTACAAATTACTGTTATACGGTAGCTTCTGATATTCTCAGTGAGCATGGTATACCATTCGACGTGATGTTGCCATTGATTAATGAGACAACAGAGAAGATACAGAATATTAGTCCTAAGGAGGCACAGACTGGACCTGCGGTGCGTGGAGATAAGAATGTTATGAGTCAACAATTGGAGTTGATGAGTGATAGAGCGGATTTACAAGAGCTTTATAAAATGCTTTCAAAGGGTATTAATCCACTCTTGGAAGGTTCTACTTTAGATAAAATAGATTAATAATATACTCTAATAAGTAATTATAATTGATTGTAATATAAGCGATTATAATATTACTTGAATGTTTATAATGATATGATAAACTACGATTTAAAGAAGATAAAGGCTGTTGTCTTTGATGTTGATGGTGTATTGTCTGCGTCTACTATTCAAATGGATGATAAGGGAGAGCCACTTCGCACGATTAATATCAAAGATGGTTATGCTATACAACTGGCTGTAAAACATGGATTACAGCTTGCTATTATGACAGGTGGACATAATGAGAATATCCGTTTTCGTTATGAATACCTTGGCGTTAAGGATGTTTATATTAGCTGTTCGGTAAAGATACGCACTTGGGAAGAGTTCCTTAAGAAGTATGATTTGCAGGAAGATGAAATCATATATGTTGGTGATGACATTCCTGATTACGAAGTGATGAAACGTGCTGGCTGCCCTTGTTGTCCAAAAGATGCTTGTGCTGAAATCAAAGAGATATCAACCTATATCAGTGATTGTAAGGGGGGATATGGCGTTGCACGTGATATTCTTGAGCAGGTGATGAAGGCGCAAGGGAAATGGGTGTTGAATGAAAAGGCTTTTGGCTGGTAAACAAAAGAATAATGAAGCATATTATACTTGCGAGTAATTCGCCTCGTAGACGAGAACTTTTAGCTGGATTAGACTTAGATTTTGAGGTAAAAGTACTGCCTGATATTGATGAGTCTTATCCTGATAATCTCCCTGCTGCTGAAGTAGCTGGCTATATATCTCGTGAAAAGGCAGCCCCCTATCGTGCCTTGATAGGGGAGGACGACCTTGTTGTTACGGCTGATACGGTGGTAATAGTTGGAAATGAAGTACTTGGAAAGCCTAAGGATGCGGAGGTTGCACGTCGTATGCTTCAGCTTATCAGCGGTAGAACGCATCAGGTTATTACGGGTGTTTGTTTATTGACAACCGATAAAAAGCATTCTTTTTCAGTAACAACCGACGTTACTTTCAAGCAGCTTTCAGAGGATGAAATTAACTATTATATTGAGCATTATAAGCCTTTCGATAAAGCAGGAGCTTATGGTATTCAGGAATGGATTGGCTATGTTGGAGTTACATCTATTAACGGTAGCTATTTTAATGTTATGGGATTGCCTGTGCAAAGACTGTGGGAAGAAATAAAGAAGTTTTAATATGAAGACGATACTCATCCTTGTTGGGAAAACGCAGAGTAAGATATTTAAGGTTGGTATAGATGACTATGTCAGCCGTATTGAGCATTATATGCCATTTAGTATTACGACAATCCCAGAATTAAAAAATACGAAAAGCCTTTCTGAAGATCAACAAAAACAAAAGGAAGGTGAATTGATTTTGAAAGAAATTCAGCCTTCTGATACGGTCGTATTGTTAGATGAACATGGTGCAGAATTTCGTTCTGTTGAATATGCTAATTGGATGAAACAAAAACAAAACACGGCTCGTCGACTTGTTTTTATTATTGGTGGACCGTATGGTTTTTCCTCAGATGTTTATGCACGTGCCAATGAAAAAATCTCATTATCACGTATGACTTTCTCGCATCAGATGGTCAGACTCATCTTTACAGAGCAACTTTATCGTGCTTGTACAATTATTAAAGGTGAACCATATCACCATGAGTAATTTCTAATTTACCAACTTTATTCAATGTTTTTACGTCCAGCACACATGGTGTTTACCAACAACACCATGTGTGCTGAGCGTTAACACAGAACGTGTTTGTTGTTTTTAAGATAATGGTAGTTATGATAAATAGAGTTTTTTGAGCCCTATTATTATTCTATTCTATAAGTAGACTGAAATAAAAAGAATTACTATATTTGAAGTTCTTTTGACTTCATATATAGCAAGTAAGGATAAGTTACTGTATTAATCATAGAGAATGTCTGCTGGTTTGTCTACGAATATAGTCCCGCCATGCTGTATCAAGAAATCTTTATCACGAAAACCCCAAAGTACACTGATACATGGTAATCCGCAGTTTTTGGCTGTCATTATGTCTACATCACTGTCACCAATATACACAGCACCTTCCTTCGGTGCGCCTAATTGTCGAAGAGCCTCTAACACGGTGTCTGGTGCTGGCTTCTTTCTAATAGTTTCGCGCTCTCCTATTGCGACCTCTATTGTGTCAGGAAAGAAATGTTTTGCAAGGTCTTGTGTTGCTGCATAGAACTTATTACTCACAATAGCAAGTTTCTTGCCGCGATGCTTTAATTCGCTTAATAACTCTGGAATACCTTCGTATGGGCAGGTTGTGTCAAGGTTATGCTCCATATAATGTTCACGAAACTTGGCGTATGTCTCTTCAAATTTAGGGTTATTACTACCATTAGGAATAGCCCGTTCCATGAGTAGTTTTACACCATTTCCCACAAACATACGTATCTCTTCTATTG
>ERZ772906.284-NODE-284-length-31486-cov-34.871369_pt1 | contig 31486 bp, 19 predicted proteins | sample MGYA00511338_ERZ772906 | MGnify/ENA primary metagenome ERZ772906 (study PRJEB29015, sample SAMEA2738076) | human oral metagenome | biome: human oral; feature: human-associated habitat; material: saliva | place: China | collected 2212 ... | reverse complement strand
GTGTCAACTTCACAAAAACAGGCAACGGCATCACCCTCAACTTCGACACCGTCCCTACTGATATTGATTATATTATTGAACTGACGTTGTAAAAGGATATCATGTTTATTAGTATGCAAAACAACCCGCAGCAATCACTTCGTTGCTGCGGGTTTGTTTATGCATAAGTATGGTTTTCTTCCTCAAATTTATCCTACACTGATTATCAGAACCTGACATTTGCATGACTCAAAAATATTTCCTCAATTTGAGTAGTATCGATTAGTAAACATCTTGGATGTTATCATATAATATTTACTATGACTCTATATGCAAAGACGAAAGCAATGTTTGATAATCCATCTTGTAATTGTCTTATAACAGCTTTTCATATAATATCAGCAATATAATCAACTTTTATGTATTGTTTTTACTAGAATCATCTTGCTTATTATTTATCAATGTAGCAATTTTATCATGTATTGATTCATATATTTCTAATTCTAACATATTTTTTAGGATAGGCTGACCAACAGTTACTCCAACTTTGAATATATAGAGATAAAAGTCAGAAAAATTTGTAATGATCTCTGCACATTTTACGTCATGATAAATAGGTTTAATGAAATGTTCTATTATGCCTATACATGTATTTACAGCAATATTTTTATCTAGTCTTGGAAATAATTTTCCAAAGACTTGAAACTGTATATTATTGGTATCGTTCCGTGTAAAGTAAACCGACATCTTATCGTTAAGGTAGCCAATAAATGAAGGTTTATCTGGGGAATTGCTTAATAAGCAATTTAGAAGTTCTTCATCTCTAATAGCATTACAACTAATAACATAATCCAGATGTTGTTTTAATTCTACTGTAAGCTGTTCATTTGTTGATGGTAGACATTGCATTCCGAGGAAGACTTTCACAAAACTAATCCAGTAACTACCACTATTTAAGAAACCTTCAGGTTGCCTTTCCATTGCTTTTACTGCCAATGTAATAAGCCCGTGTGTGAAACTTCCAGGATTACTCTTATAATCTTCGAATAATGGTTCAAGAACATAGCTACTATAAGAACCTATATCATTTTCATCCCATTTACAAGACCAACGATTAAATTGTTTAAATAAAACTTCATAAGTGATATTTAGCGCATTCTTAATACTTTGTATGTTTTGAGCAACATATTTTGGATTAGGCTTGCTTCCAACACAATTCTCTATCATATATCGATTTATTTTATATAGAGCACTGCCAGAATTACCCAATCTAGTTATAAGGCTAGTATAATTTATATACTTTTCGATTATATGACTTACTCTTGGAACCATCCTATCCTCAAAATTGGTAATGTCATAGCCGTTTGCAACATACATTGCGGCTATGTCTTCATTACCTTGCTTTGAAAACTCATTCCAAGGAGCAGAACAAATAGCAGGAGCCTTCGGATTTATGGTTTCAGCATTAAAATGTGTTTCCAACATACCATCTCCATCATGCAAAAGGCGATTCACAAGTGCGGAAAGACGAAGATTATCGTCATCATTTGCCCAATGTTCAATTCGCTCTGAAAGTTCATTTCTCAATACACTAAAATTATATTGTGGGTCTTTAAGTACTAATTGAAACATAAAAATAGTAGAATCTATGCCTTTTAGTGTATTATCTAATACATACTCATTGAGTTGTTGATTATCTGTGGAGACTTTGAATATAGGATAATTCTCTCCTGCAGCATTCACATATTCCTCAAATATCTTTGGAGTAACTTTTCTTTCCTGCAACATTCCTATTATATTAATTTCCTTATATGTATTATCAATCGCTTCTTGGAGATTGTTCAATACGATATAATAGTTTGCTCCATTTGTCAAACTACATTTGGATATTTTGCTACAGTATGATTTAAGTAATCGTTTAGCACAATTTTCTGAAACTTTCTGTATTAAAGTATGTATAGTCTCATCATTTTCTATCTCTGTGAAATCTATTTCTGATTTCATATTCGCAAGCGCATCCCATTTTTTATTAAGCCGTTCTTGTTCTTCCTCATTAAAATTAGAAGTATCGAGTGAGTTGAAACTCTTAACTGCATCCGCAAGACAGTCTTTTGTAATAGACCTAGAAGTAAGAATAGATTCTAAAACAGGAACAAAGTGTGGAGATTTTGCATATTCTGAAATAGAATTCCCATTATTAATCAAACTCAATAATACATTTCTAAGCGGAAGTTCACCAGCCAATTTTTCATCTTCAATGCCATAGGCAAATTGACATAGTTGCACTCTTACATTGTCTGTCTGTGGGTAGAAACTATTTACCTTGTCGAAAAGTTCATTTGATAAAAGGCGACTTTCCATAGTCCCATCTTGATCATACAATATGTACTCTTTCTTCAATACATATAAGGCTAGGTTCTGAAGGCGAAACTGCTCTTCAGGCCACTGGTGGCGTAATGCTACAAGTTCATTTATGAAACAGATAACGGAACGGGGATTTGGTTCATCTTCTAAACACATAAACACTTGGCAAACATGTTCTTCATCATGCTCATTCTTCCCAAAAGCTTTTTCAAAGAATTTTCTAAAAAGTTCTCGATAATCTGTAAAAACTGGTTTAGGAATAGTAAATACAATTGGGAAGGTCTTATTAACAAACTGCTTAAATTTATACGAATTTTCTTCATCTTTAGAAAATACAGCCTCACATAAATGCCTATAATCAAAAGGTATTATCGCCCATATACTTTGAAAGTCACTTCCTGCAAAGAATGTATAAATAAGAGACCATAACTGAACAACTTTATAAGAGGGAAGTCTATCCATATTATCAAATACGATAATGATTTTCTTCTTTTTAGAATTTTTATTATTTAATTGTTCTGAAATTGCTTGTAACCAATTTTTAAATTCAGTCACAGATGGCTCTTCACTAGATGTAAATTGCTCATCTATTGTATTATCATTTTTTTGTGTAAAAAAAGTTATGAGATCCCCCCATTTTTCGTTACAGCTTGCATACAGTATAGCAAAAATAAAAGCTAATATTATAGGGCACAACTCTATTAATAATATACATAGCAAACTTAGTTCTATTTTATTATCAATTAATTGGCTACATATTGTCGTTGACAAACCAAAATATCCTACTGTCAAAATACCAACAATAGCAGTCCAAGAGAATTTAGGGATAGATTTAGTTATCGTGGTCGTCTTATTAGATAGAAGCATTTGAAGTTGATCAGCCCATTCTGCAACGTGGTCCTTTCCACTCCTCATTTTTATTTTAACTTCCCCACTAAGTACACCATCTTGTATAAGCTTATTAGTAAGAGTCTCTAATATAGAACGACGTTGTAAATCTTCTTGATGCCCCCATGAATCATAAGTAAAAGTATAATAAGAATCAGATTTTAGTTTCTCTTCTATCTTTGCAACTACATTTGATTTACCCGTTCCCCAACGACCTTCCAACCCTATTATACGCGGTATACTTACCTGACCAACCTGATTATCATTGTCTGTCTTTCGAATGTAATCAGAAATACTCTCTGCTAATCTTGACTGAGACTGTCCTTCAGAAAAATCCTCTCCAACAGGTTTATCTACAATAAAACGAGGAAAAGTTGTTTCCATATTTTTCATACTATAAATGTTTATCTTACTTAATTAGAAAATTTACACACAATTTCTGCTAGACAAATATCTAACTATTTTCAATTTATATTGAAAAATCTACAACGTTTTGTGACAAAAATGAGTTACTTGCCTGCTAAAAACGAATATGATTGCAACTTGAAAACAAATTAGTATTCTCTTCATCTTTCATTTCGAATTCTTTATACATATAAAGTAGTATTTTGCTGTCTTCCAAGCACCTTTTCATAGATGAGTTTTTAGTTACACTTCCCCATTAACATGGGTAACACCTTGCAAATATAATATAAAATATTTATATAAAGAATAAAGAGAAAAGGTTTTTTACAAAAAACTTTTCATGCTGAATGTCAATAAAGCTAACATAGTTTTGTTTTTAGTTGCTGTCACTTTTAACATTTCACGCAACCAACAGATTATAAACGACTTATAACGTATCGAAGTGTGACAGCAGTGACAGCAACTTTGAAAGTTTATTCGGACAGTAACTAACGATTCAAGATAGGAGAAGCAGACAGGCCAAGGCTACTACGTACTGCCACCAAATACTCTGTGCCATGCGAAGAATGCTTACTATGGAGGTTCGGGATATTGGCAAGGACACGACCGAAATGGGAGAGGCTCGTCAGGTGTAGCTGACTGCCGTATCGCTGACGAAGAAGACTAAAGATCGAGGCGGCTGTCATATAAGCACCCTTCATCAAGTCCTTAGGAATGGAAAAGCACTCGAAGAAGAGAGCCTCAGCAGGTGTGCACTGTTGATACTGCACGTTGTTTGCCATAATCTCTTGGGTGTCAGCCTCATCAAACCAATAACGTCTACCAGCCTCAAGTTCGGCAACCGCCTGCGCATAAAGCTGCTCATAGTCTATACGGTCGGTCAGACGGATTGGACCTGTCAGCGTAACCGCTATAAAACGACGGCAACCACTGGGATCGCTAAAGACATCCGAGACATTCGCTGTCGCAATGAAAGAGGCTACACGTGGCAACGTAACTTGCTGTTGGCGGTAAGGCTGACGAAGTTTGACGCTTGCGAGCTGCATGACGTTCTTCAAAAAACCGTCCTGCATCTTGGCAGACAGCGTATTAAACTCGTCGATATTGATAAGTAACGACTGTGTCATTGCCCTCAGCGTATTCTGTTTCTCACTGATGACAAGGTTGTCATTATATCCCCACTGCAACGCTTCGGGTAGAAGACGTTTGCAGAAGGTAGACTTTCGATAACCCTGTCGGGAGATAAGCAGCGGTGCCACACTATTGCCATGTGCTGTATCTAAGCCCATCCATTGTGCCACCATTGCAAGAAACCACGTGTGAAACCAGTCTGCCCATCGTGCGTTGTCATTAGGAACACTGTCTGCCAAAGCGTTGATATGGTCCTTTCCGTCCCATCGCCCACGCAGACTATTGAGGAAGTCGTCCACAGGATTAAAAACCTTGACAAAGCCCGACTCCGTGTATCGCCGGATATCTTTGTCCCACACATCAATACCATCAAGACGTGCTTTGATGGCGATAGTATTGCGCATACGTTCATCCGCTGGCACAAAAGGTTCGTTACTCCCTACCTTTCGGATTTCCGTACAGCCCAAGGCGGTGTTATACCGCATTTCATACTTCCGCTCAAGATAGTTGAGCAGACGACGAGTAATATCATTTTTAAGTCTATCCGACTGTCTTTTTCGCTGATTTTCAGCTTTAATATTCTTAAGATTTTTGTATTGCATAAGGTTAAAGTTTTATTTTAAAGTTTACAAGTTGACGAGTTAACAAGTTGCTTGCGGAGAAGGAGAAAGAGTGAAAAGGTTAATCTGTTATTATGTCTTTCTAATATCTGTCCTTATGTCATTCTGTCTAATGAGACATAGAAAAGTCAAACTGTTACTATGTCTTCTCTTATCTGACCTTGTGTCATTCTGGCTAATAAGCCATAGAAGAGTTAAACTGTTACTATGTCTTTTCTTATCTGACCTTATGTCATTCTGTCTAATGAGACAAAGAAGAGTTAAACTGTTACTATGTCTTTTCTTATCCTGTCTACAACACCACTCGTGCGGGGCATTAACACAAGATGTGCGGGGCATTAACACCAAAGAAACAAGACAACACTAACAGTCAACTAACCCAACTCCTTTACCCCAAGAAGAACTACTCCGCTCTACCAAACACGCTAATGTCTTAACTCCTCTCACTCCCTTTCACTCCTTAACTCCTTACCCCCTAATACTCCCAGCTCGTTTGATAATTGTCATAAACACGTGGGGCGGCATAGCCATAATGCAGGAAAAGCTCATTAATCCATTGCTGCTCTTCCTCACTCAGCTTGTTAATCCCCCGATGGTAACGATAGTAGACAAAGCGACTGCCGAAATGGTCCTCCATAGCACGGCGCAGAGAGCGGTAGTCACTATGCTTCACATCATCAAAAAGATGCGAGAACCCCCACGCTAATCGTTCTGCCTTCATTGTATGAAACTCCTTACAGCTATTACCAGAACGAGCAGAGGGAAGAACGGTCAATGCCGAGTGTTGGCTAATAGAGAGTGTCTTAGCCGCATAATAGCGCAGGCACTGCTCTTTGAGAATACAATCGTGCATAAAGCACACTGCCCAGTCTTTGGGCATGTTAGAAAAATCTGTACACATAAATAGAATGATTTAAGAAAAATAAATTCAAAAAGGAAGATGCCATTAGTTTGTAGAATATCACGCCTTGCGTGCCGTTGCTCTTCCTAATATCTGCGTGCAAAGATACAACACAGAGATACCCCTTGTCAAGTTTTTCACGGATTATTTTTATTTTGCTGTCACTCTTATCACCCACTCACGACTTATAACACTTTATAAATCAACAAAATACTGCAAATGTTAAAAATGACAGCAAAGAGTTTTCAAACTTAGTGTAGTATATAAAACAATGCTACGGAGATATTGCTCTCCTTATATATCCGTAAACGCTCAGTCAATTAAAGAAATAAAAAGCAAAAATCAATCTTCATCGATTCTACTCCTATCCTACTTACTACGCTATTTATATTTATTATAAGCTAAAATAATAGTCTTTAATTTTTGCTGCCATCAACTTTCTTCTTGCAACTAAAAATTCAGGATAATTGGAATAATCCATATCTATAATTTGACTTGGTATGCAGTTTTCTGCCATGTTTTTTTTCAAACAATTTATATCAGCTATATTCCCATAGAGCGAACTACCGTTTTCACAGTGTTCTATTGCACTTGTAAAGTATACATTCGGTGCATCATCAGAAATTTCTTTATTCACTTGTGTATCAAGATAAGTGAAGTTGGCAATTTGATTATACTGTATTCTCTCGTTGAAGCCATTATTACGCAGATACTGTTTGGGGAAGATATGGTGTACTTCACCCATTAATGTGATTAAATATCCCACTTTTGTACCATTACTAAACAAAGCATTATTACCTTCATAAATCTGTGCAGCAAGGAACACATTGAAGAAAGGACTGTTAATGACTTGCGTTTCGAGTTGTTGTACCAATCTGACATTCCAAAATGTATCGGAAAGGTTAGCTTCTTCTACTTCTTGAAAGAATGCTAAAAAACCTTTTTCACGAATACGCTTTATATCAAAATCCATTTGTGACTCAGGAGACCCTGTATATCTACTTGTTAATGTTGACATAACAAACCACTTTGCTACATAATGCTTTATCTGACTCTTTTCTATTGTAGTATCATTATTTAATAACAAATATAACGTATAGGCAAAGTCCATTGTCATTTGAGAATTTATCAACTTATTAGAGATAAATCCAGCAGCCTTCATTCCAAGAATGAAGTTTGAGAATGTATATTGATTCATAAAATCAATAACACCTTCACTTAATTTAGCAAAAGACTCTTCTGCTATTTGTGCTTTATATTCTCGTGACTCAAAATCACGCCCTCCAAGAAGACTAACAAGATCCTTTAACTTTGCACGACCGAACTTATACATAAATGAAATGCGCAGAATATCGTTATAATCAGGATCAAAAATAGACTCCTGATTATCTTTTAGCCATTTCAATTTACTCGCGTATAGAGTTTCCATAAATAGCGTATCTTTAGCCATTTCAGTATACCAATCTGGCTCTACTGCTAAATGTGAGAAGTAATCGATAGCTTTACGTAATGCGTTACCGCCATATTCTGTATTGGCAGCAATCTTCGACATAGCAAAATCTGCTTGATTCAGTTTGGCACCTTGACTATTTATACGTATGAAGATATCTGTTACCTCATCAATATTCAAATCTTTATCAAGTGTGATAACTCCAATTTGACGATTCTTTATATCCAACAAACGCATTAATATCTTATTCATCTGCGATCCGTTTACTTCTGCGTTCTGCTGACAATATTCATTCACAAATGCCCATTGGTCAAAGTCTGACTTAAATAACTCGGCAATATCAGCTATCCATTTCTTATCTTTCAGAATTGCATTATCTTGAACTTTAAAAATTTCTTCTTCACTTTCTTCTGATGCTTGTGGATTAAAAGCAATTTTAATTCTACGTTTTTTAAAATCACTGGTTAATACCTTAAGTCCTGCAATAGCCGTCATCAATGCCGTAACACGCTGCTGTCCATCTATCATTATCTTTTTACCTAACGATAGAGTTCCATCTTTTAATTTCATATCTGGACTTTGAGAGATTATCAAATATCCAGTAGGATAACCTTTATAAAGAGAATCTATCAAATCTCTAACTTGACGAGGTTTCCAAACAAAAGGACGTTGAATTTCTGGTATAGCAATTTCTTCAGACTTTATGTAATTTAAAATTTGGTCAAGAGAAATGTTTGATGCATTATATTTTTCAGTCATGTTTTCTTAATAAAATTGATTTATAGATAAAATAATATTAAAGTTTACTCAAATAATCATACTCTTTCTTGTATCGTTCAACCCGTTCGTAATCCTTCCGTGTCGGATTAGTAAGACGAGAAAGATCCATATTGTGAGTAAGGTCGTGCATCTTTACTGCTTTTGCAAGAGCATTGTTCTTAATACGCTGAATATATGTTTCCCTATCAGGCGCAAGGTGATGATTTAGCAATCGTAAAGCTACAGCTAACTCTTCCCTATCAGTATCTGATAATGGACTTTCTAATTTCTCATCTAACAAGTTAAGCACTTGCTCAACTGAATTCGGAGTATCTTCACTTGCATCGTGCAGATAACCAACAACCTGCTCTTGCCAAGTGCTTCCCATTTTGGCAACAGCTGTAAGATGACCTGTGAAGTAATCAACTCCAGCTTTATCTACCTGCCCCCTATGTAGCTGACAAGCTAAAGCTGCTGCACATTGTACGATGCTCTTTTCTTGGTTTTCTAACATTACTAATATTGAGTTTATATGTAACAAAATCTCTATAAACCTACTCTGAGTGACTTTATCATAGTACAAAGATACTTCTTTTTAGGAACACTTCAACACTTTAATCCTCCTAATTTCATAGTACTATATAAAAAACAAATCGCAGCAACCCACTACTGGATTACTGCGATTATATTAGTTATTATTATTTACTTCACTTCCTCAAATATATCCAATACTGATTACCAATGATTTACATTTGTATGGTACAAAAATGTTTCCTCAATTTGAGTAGTATCGATTAGTAAACATCTTGGATGTTATCACTAAAGTTACAGTTTACAGCATTATATATTTAAAATCCATAAACATTTTTTCTCTGCTTAAAAGCTGATTCTCCCCCTTCTAATATTTGACAGCATTGATTTATAGTAGCTAAATTATCTACAGAACCAGCATTATCAACTATAGAGCGTACACTAGTGCTTCTAAGAGGAATTATGAGTTCAGCGTCGCCAAGAACAGCGATATTTGGATTGTGTGTTACTATTATAACCTGGCGATGTTCTTTAATCTTCCTTAAATTCGAAACAATTGTTTTAAATATAAATTCACTATCAAGATTATCTTCAGGCTGATCTATCAATAAAGGTTTATTACTATCTGACAACATCAAGATTCCTAATAGAACAGATTGTTGCTGCCCTAAAGAAAGCTGAGAGATAGACTTTATAATAGGTTTATTGCCCCCACCATCTTGCTGTATGAATTTTGTTACTATTATTTGCGGAAGATCATCATATGACAAACACTCTAAATCTTCATAATGATTGTCTTCCAATATATTAAAGAAAATATTTTCTATATCTGCGTCTTGTAATAGCCTTTCTCCATTATACAAAATGTTACGAAATATTTCCATATTTTTATCCTTCACAGCGTGGATAAATTCACTTATAGAAATATTTGAAGCAATAATTTTCGCTTTAGAAACTTGAGAAGTACGCCATCCCATTAGAGATTTCAAGACTTCTTCAAACTCTGAAGAATAGCGCGCTTCTACATATTTAATAGAAATAGAGAAGTCATCAATAGATGACTTTAAATCTCTGTTTACCTTTTGAGCAAACGAAATATGCGACCTGTATATTTCTTTCTTGTTATTCTCTCTGTTTTCTAGTATTTCCTTACGTTCCTTTTGTAATTCGCTTAACTTTTTTTGGTCTTCATTTAATCGTTTTACTTTTTTATCATAATCAACAATATCCTTAGATATTTGATTAATTTTACCTAAATCAAATGGGATGCCTTGCTGAGTTAGTTCTATTTTTTTTGCATCAATTTTACTCTGAATTTCAGCTTCCTTTGCCTCCCACAATTTCAATTGCTCCTTTAATTCATCTATCTTTTTATTTAGTTCACTATTTAGTTCGGTAGATTTTTGAGCAACAAGTTTACTGAAATCATCTACAATTGATTTCACACTTTTAAAATACTCTTTTCCGACAATGACCTTAGCATCGTCCATAGATGCAACATCTCTGAACAAGGAATTATCCCCTAATATCTCCCTATATGTTTTAACAAGCTTGTTTAATTGATCTATTAGAGTTTTTCTAAATTCCCTTTCCTGTATCAAAGCGTTATGAAATTTTACAATATCTGCTGCTTTGCTCTTCTCTAATTCTTTTAACTTATTTTGCTCGTTAGTTAAAGCTTTTTTAGCTTCAGGTAATGCAGCTAAGTTTATACGCAATTTCTTCATTTCGCTCTGATTGGACCTCAATAGATTAATGTACTCATTATCTTGTTGATGCAATAAATCCAAGTTTAAAAAAGAATCAAGGAAATCTATAATGACTTTAGGGTTTTCATCACTATGCTGTAAAGTACTGGCAGTATCTCCTTGTCCGTAACTTTCTATTGGAATTAGAGTAACGCCATTATTGGGATCTGTACAATTAATGACAGAAGCATTTTTTTCTCTTCGTAGAGAAAATGCTTGACCTGCCTCATCAAAATAACTAAGCAATATATTCTGTGCCCAAACCTCAGAATCACAAAGTTTTGAATTTGAGGAATTGCCAGAAGTCTCTCGTATTGATTCAAGAAGTGTTGATTTTCCAGTTCCTCTACTACCAATGATACAAGTTAAATTAGGACTCAACTCTATATCTAATCCATTTAAAAGACCTCCTTCTATTTTTATGTGTGTAATGGTGGGATGCTGCTCTGGTACACATTCTTCCAATCTAACTCTAGATTCACTACTTAGCAGTGCAAGACGAAAAGAACGAAATGTTAATGTCGGCATTTTAATTCGAGTGAGTCTATTTTCTCCTTCAGCATTTTTTCCTAGTTTATCTAGAGTATGTGAATCTGAAGACATCAACTTAGCAAAATCGCGATGCAATTGATTATTTAAAGTTGTGCGCCATAAATCTAGCAAATGCTTATGCTCTGGCTTATCATCAAGATCTGTAAATAGATTAACATCACTTTTGTCCGTTATTTCTAATCCTAAAAGATTTTTGCATTTAAATATTTGCTCCATCTGTGGACCGTAGCGATTTATTGTTTTTTCAAAACCAGATTCAAGAGTAATATGCGCAAGAATACCAATTCCACCGTATTGGTTTGCAAAATTTAAACATTCTGCTATTCCTTGATGACAAAGAGATTTATCCTCGTTAAAAGTTAGTTTACCATAAAATTGTTGCAAATCATCTGGCTTGTCAAAGTACAACAAAAGATGTCCTTGAGTCGTACTGACTTCTATTCCCGGAATCACCAATATATCTATGTTTTTGTTTTTCGCATAATTAACTGCATAAAGGCTATTCAAGAATTGATTATGATCTGTTATACTTATTATTTTCAATTCTTTAGTTATTGCTGTTTCAACAATAGCTTGTGGAGTGTTTGATGCGTCAGTTACATCAAAAGAACCAGATCCTTCTCCATAAGAGTGGATATGTAAATCTGCCTTATAAAATAATGCTCCTGCATTCATATTATCTTATATTTTATGGTTCTGCTGCCATTAGTATGTCATCCTCGTGGATTTCGTACATATTGGTTGATTTTGTTGAATAATTCTCTTGTTCATTATCCGTCCACTGCTCACATTGTTTGATGACAGTTTCCAGTGCATTGGCAGCTTCCTCTGGTGGGTAATGATATTTCTTAAGTAGGTGCTTAATCATTCTGCGCATACCTGCACGGGCAGACTCTTTCTTTTGCCAGTCGATGGTGCGGTTCTTACGCAGAGAGTCTGTGAGTTCTTTTGTCATAGCTACCAATTCTTCATTACTATAGAAGTCGTGAACTGCTTGCGGTTTAGTCAAGGCATCATAGAATGACTTTTCTTCGGGAGTGAGACCAAGTTCATTAGCTGCTGAATCAGCCGAGGCAATATCTTTTGCCAACTGCAAAAGTTCTTGGATAACTTCTTCATTGGTGAGTAAGCCTTTCAAATAGTTGGATAAAGAACGATTGAGGAGGTCTGAGAATTTCTCTGACTGCACAATATTGGTCTTTTGATAGAGTGCCACTTTCTCCGCCAATAGTTTTTTGAGCAGTTCTACAGCTATATTCTTTTCTTTCATCTTAGAAATTTCATCTAAGAAGGCTGTATCAAAGAGGGAAAATTCGGCTTTAACATCAGAGAAAAGATTGATTACACCTTCACTTTTTACACTTTGTTTCAGCAATTCACTGATACGAGCATTAATTTCTTTCTTCGAAACTTTTCCTTTACCTGTCATTCGGGAGAGCAAAGTGCGCACAGTTTCAAAGAATGCAGCTAAGAAGCGTTGCTCTTCATTCAATAGGCTTCGGCAAAGAGTGATGGAATTGTGCAGCAAGGCAGCTTCTTTCATATAGAGCGGTAACTGTTCTTGTTTGTCGGTTGCCAACATGAAGTTTACACCACCTTTGATTAATTTAGCACGGTCAGCATCTGTCCCTGTGTGGAACTTACTATAATTATAACCATGAAATAAGTCTTGGCACACTTCCAACTTCTCTTTGAACTTTGTAAAAGCCATGCCTTTGATGTCTGGGTTTCCAAAGTTCTTTCTGTCGCGTCCCGTATAATCACGCATCGCTTCTTTCAAAGCTTTGGCAATACCGATATAGTCAACAACCAATCCACCCACTTTGCCATTGAATACACGGTTTACTCGTGCAATGGCTTGCATTAGGTTATGTCCGCTCATTGGTTTGTAAACATACATAGTTGCCAATGAGGGAACGTCGAAGCCTGTGAGCCACATATCGACTACAATCGCAATCTTCATCGGGTCGTTGTCATCCTTAAATCGTTTGGCAAGTTCTTTCTTATACTGCTTGTTTCCGATAATGTCGTGCCATTCTTCTGGGTCTTGGTTGCTGCCCGTCATGACAACTCTCACTTTATCCGTCCATTTTGGGCGAAGCTCCAGTAGTCGATGATAAATGCTCATGGCTATGGGACGTGAATATGCCACGATCATTGCCTTACCTGTCAATTCATATTGACGGTTTTCCTCATAGTGTTTGAGAATGTCTTGGCAAAGAGAATCAATGGTAGCCGGTGCACCAAGTATCTCTTCCAAGTGTGACATCTCCTTCTTGCTTTTCTCTATCTGTTCTGTCGTTGCACCTTCTTCAGCCAACAGCTCGTATTCGTCATCAAGGGCTTGCAAGGTAGCATCGTCAAGATTTAGATTGATAACTCTGGATTCATAATATACAGGACAAGTAGCACCGTCATTAACCGCCTGCGTCATGTCATAAATATCAATGTAATCGCCAAAAACCTCTACGGTATCTCGGTCTTTGGTAGAAATAGGTGTACCAGTAAAGCCAATATAGGAAGCATTGGGCAGCGAGTTATGAATGATTCTTGCCGTTCCGATAGAGACCTTACCTGTGGTGGCATCTACTTTTTCTTCAAAGCCATATTGTCCCCTATGCGCTTCATCGGTCATAACGATAATATTTCTACGTTCTGACAAGGGATCATCAGATTCTTCAAACTTCTGCATGGTTGTGAAGATAATGCCATTGGCTTCTCGTCCTCTCAATAGCTCTTTTAGATTCTCACGACTATTGGCTTGTATTGGAGTTTGGCGCAAGAACTCCTTACATTTAGAGAATTGGGTATAAAGTTGGTCGTCCAAATCATTGCGGTCGGTAATCACAACAATAGTGGGTTGTGATAACTCTTGTTGCAACAAGTGGGTGTAGAAAACCATTGACAATGATTTTCCGCTGCCTTGCGTATGCCAGAACACACCGATTTTACCATTACTTACTATAGCATGTTTAGTACGTTCGATGGCTTTCTTCACTGCAAAATACTGATGATACCCTGCTAATATCTTGGCACTCCCTTTTTCTTCTTTGGAAAAACAGATAAAGTTCTTGATTATGTCTAAGAGTCGTTCCCTTTGAAATATTCCTTCAAAGAATGTATCATAATCGACGAATTCCGTACTTTCATAATTGCCATCTTTTGTTTTCCATTCCATATAGCGATCTTCCTTGCTGGTAATTGTTCCAGCTTTGGAAAGAGCCATATCGCTCATTACACAGAACATATTGAAAGTGAACAACGATGGTATATCCTTCATATAATTGCGGAGTTGAAGATATGCTTCTGAAGCATCCGTCTCTTCACGGGAAGGTGATTTTAATTCTACAACCACCAATGGTAAACCATTCACAAATACAATGATATCGGCACGTTTTTCCGCATTTTCAATGAATGTCCATTGGTTGATAACTTGAAAAGTATTTTTGTCCGTATGCTCAAAGTCTATCAAATAAACCATTTCATTACACATTTCCTTGCCACTGAAATAAGAAACTTCTATGCCATGCTGCAAATAGTCTGTAAAAGTTTCATTACGCTGCGCCAAACTACCCATATCAATATTGCGTAGTTTGATAATCGCTTCGTGAATGGCTGCATGTGGTTTCTTTGGGTTAACAGTTTGCAGACTTTCTTCTAATTGTGCTTCACAATATGGCACATAGTAGTCTCTTTCAATATTTGGACCGTACAAATATTGATAGCCCATACCCTCAAAGAGGGATATTAGTGCTTTTTCGTAATTATCTTCTGTGAAGGGCATTGTATTTTATTTTATTGTTTATTCATTTCTAAAAGAAATTCTAAATAATCTATATAGTTAGCTTTATAAGCTTGATAATCTAAGTTGTAAAGAGCCTCTGATGCTGATAAGTGTATGCCTCCTACTTCTAATGGATTTTCTTCATCAAACCAATCATTAAAGCACTCACAATCTTGATAAATTAATCTTTGGTTAGCGTGGTGGGCATAACTGAAATAAAAATGTAAAATGAACCCACAGAGTACATCTGTTGTTTTGTATATCAGTAAGGATAGTGATTTGTCTATCTGAGGATGCAAAACATCCAAACCATGTGAAGCAAATCCTGCATTATTTCGTATCTCTGCAATCGATTGAGCGACAGTAGAAATTCTACGGCATAGTTCAGATAGACCAACTATTTCTTTTCCAGTTTGTTTAATAAGATGTTCTAAGGTCTGTTTTACTAAACCATTAAATGAAATATCATCTTTGTACGTTGTATTTTGATTAGTGAGAATTGTTTTGCAAAGTGCTTCAGCCAAACTTTTGCTTACTTCAACGCACAAAGAAGGATTAATCTCAACATTGTTTTCTATTGTTGAAATATGCGTTTCAAAAGTCCTAAGACTTGGTTCTTTTGCAATATATTCTCTTGTCCACTGCATAATTAATCTTAATTTAAATTATCATTTATCCGTCGATTGAGTTCTATTTTATCATCTAAGGAAGAGAGAATTTTCCCAATTCTCTTTTGTTCTTTGATATTGGGAATTTCAATCTCATAGTTTGCAAAGGTCGATTTGTTAATAATTGGTACTGCCGTTGATGTCTTACTAAGGTAATTTAGATGCTTGCCAACAACAGTCATCAAGTAGTATATAAAATCTGCATCATTTTCCTCATTCGGTACAATAGAATTAAATTGTTGATTCGTCACAGTTGGCTTTTTCGTAAGCACAACTTTTCCTAAATCAGAACCTATGCAACTAACGCATATCGATTTTGAAGGAAGCAAACAGTTTTTTACCTCATTCAGACCAATTTTTGTTAAAGTCTTAGATGTCGTTGGAGAAAATTTCTCAGACAAATTATCCGATGGAGTCAGAAAAGGGATCTTCCCTCCATAATTTTCCAAGATAGATGTTCGAGGGGTTTTACCAGTAATCACCTTCCCTAAATCCGATATGTGTTTCTTATATAATTTCATAAATAATTCTGCTCACTTATGTATTAAAAAGATATTGTTCAACAGACTTGATATAGCTTTCAAACCGTTTTGCATTGTTACTTTCTATAAATGATATTGTTCGATACTCTATATCTTGTAGATTGTTTAGAACATATATTTGTTTATTTTTATTATTACGTGTTCCTCCCCCAAACGGCTTAGGTAGTAGCGATGTCATTCTATATGCCAAATATTTACTTCTTCCAAATAAAACATACTTATTATTTTTCCTGTTTCTGAGCTGATATACACCACTTCCTAATGGAGCTATTAAATAATCTCCTTTTCTTGGATCTGGAAAAGATTTCCAATTACTCCATCCTGTATTATATATTTTTTCAAACTCTTCCATAAATGGGAATTTAGTTGTTCGTTTTACTATTTTTTATAACCCAATAGCCATTGCGCCGACCATTTTTGCGTTCGATAATACCTTGTTCCGATAGTTTCACGGTCATCGTCTTTACCGTTCGTTCTGATTTCCCAATATGCGCAGCTATTTCTTTTTGTGTTGCATTCGGCTTCTCCTTAATGAAGTTGAGCAATGCCAATTCTTCTAAAGTGCAATTCAAAGTGCAAATATTGCACTTTGGAGTATTCTCTGTTACACTTTGACTTTCTGCTGATACATGTAGGTACCTGTTCTTCAACTCATTCTGCTCACCTAATATCAGGTTACGGAAGAACGCTTCAATGTATTGTGTTGTCGCAAAAATACCTTTAGGCATATTATTATAATTGGCTCGAACCAGTGCATTGCGGAAGTACCACGAATAGTGAGCAAAGGTTTCGTTGCTGATATCAAAGCCAAATGTACGCAGATATTTAATGGTGAAAACTGCCGATGTACGAGTATTTCCCTCTCCAAATGGATGAATTTGCCAAAGGTCGGAAACAAATTGTGCAATATGCTTCACGGCTTCTGCTGTGCCATGATGCCTATAATCGTATTCCTTCTCACGGGCAAAGTCGTAATCCAGCGTTTCACGAATACTGTCTGCACCTGCATACAGCACCGTTTCGCCATTCAGCACCCATTCCTTTTTCGTAATGTTGTAATCTCTTATCTTACCAGCGTGTTCATAAATACCTTCAAACAATCGGCGATGAATAGAAATATATTCTAATGGCGAGAACGTAAAACTCTGCTCGGATAGCAGTTCGGTGATACGAGCCGAAACCTTATCAGCTTCTTCTGTTCTGTCTTCTATATCCTTACGGGCAACCTTTGATTCATAGTAGCTATTGACGAGCTGCTTCACCTCCTCAATCGTGATGTCGCCCTCAATATGCTGTCGAGCCGTCTCACGCAGATAGTCGGAAGTTTTCAAGCCATCAACAGCCTGCAAGCCAATAGCCGTCTGCCACGCATAACCTTTCTCTCGTTTATGCGGTTCGCTCTGTCGGATATATTCTTCAAAATCAGTCATCATTATTTTCTTTATGAATAACACTTCTTTCTCCAGACATTAGTTTAGGGAGAAGGGTATCACGCAGTATTTTCAAGTTTTCTGATTCTAAATGTAATGTAAGAATCTGTTGATCCATTGAAGCTACAATAGCTTCAAATTTTGATATTATATCATTTGTAGGAATCAAAATCTTCAGAGTTTCAAGTGCCTTACGGTTAATTGAACCAAAAACAGTACCCTCTGCATTAAATCTATCTAAATCATATTTCAATGAAAAAAGAGTATATAACAAAAACGCACTTTTATTTGTTCTGCTCACAGCAGAAGCAAGACCACGTCCTATGCAACACTCCTTATGTGTGATATTTATATCACCAACAGGAGCACGAACACTAATAAGAATACTATTTGCAGGTGCAATTCGTGTTGGATTTGTCGTGAATAATCTTATAGAAGGGAATCGAGTTCCAAATTCAGCACGACCTTGATAAAAGATTATCCCTTCACCATTTTCATTATATGTGGATCCATTAGGTGATTGTCCCATAATAATATCTGCAATTTCACTAAGATAGCCAACTTTCCACCCTTTAGGTATTTTCCCAAGCTCCGAATCCACAAATTGACCATTCTTGAACGGCTCGAAATTAACAAACCACGACTTGAACAACGCTTGTGCCTGCTGCTCTAAATTATCATTTATCCGTTTGTTGAGTTCAATTTTGGAATCGAGAGAAGAAAGGATTTTCCCTATCTTCTGCTGTGTTTGTAGAGGAGGGACCAAACACCGTAAATTATCGAAGGTCTCTTTTGTGATAGTATCAAATACACTACCGTGAGCTGATTTCCTAAGTTCATTGACCTTTGTTCGAGTTAGGTAATATAAGAAGTTCTTATCTACAACATTGTTTCCTCTTAAACCAAAGCATGATTGATTGAAACACATAGGGTATGGAATCATCGCCATAGCTCCAATAGTACCTCTTGCGGAAATAACAATATCGTTTTTTTCTAATAACTTTGTCGAGCTATTTAATAATCCTAGTTCTGAAATATGCTTTTCAGTATCATAAACATATTTGGTAACAGGCACAAAATCTTTCACCGACAACCAAGGGATTTCTCCATTCCAATAATCAGGAACGGATGTTTTAGGTGTTCCACCGCCTATAATTGTTACGAGATCTGTATATCTATATTCCTTCCATTCTCCCAACATAATAATCAATCATTTTGTTCATAATAATATGAATAGTCAATACCCTTCATAAACATTTCTCTATCATAAATCTTTGTAGTGAGAGCTGGTAGTACTAAAGCCTTAATATGTGTGCTATCAGACACGCTCTCACGCATGGCTGAAAGATACTCGTTCTTATCTATTTGGCTCCAATCCACACACCGCTTGAGAGAACGCCTCAGCATGAGATCGAGCCAGATACGAGTGCTTCGTCCATTACCTTCTATAAATGGATGAGCTACGTTCATTTCGACATACTTGTCCATTATTTCGTCGAAGGTATTTTCTGGCATACTTTCAATCGTTTGTAGCGTAGCAGGGAAGTGCATACAATTAGCAAAGGTAAAACCACCTTTTGAGATATTCATCGTGCGGATTTGTCCAGCAAAGTCGTAAAGACCTCCAAAGAGATAGGCATGAACCTGTTGTAAACATTGTATGCTGCCAGGCTCAAGACTTTTCAGCAAACCACTTTCGTATAACTGATATGCTTTTTTTCGACTTTGACCATCCAATGTGTTATCACTATATGTAAACCAATCAAGGAATTCATTTGCTCGATTGTTAGGATAGTGCTTTGCTAATAAAGCCACTCCTTCACTATCAAGGACATCTGCAATACGCATCTTGCCATCTGGTGCTTCAAATTTAAAGCCGTGAGTAGTACTCACGGGTTCAATGCTTTCTTGTTTCAACTTACGTTTTAGCCAACGCCAATAGTTACCTGCTTTGGTGTAGTCAGGCTCATCGTTAATGGCACGCACAATGTCTGTCGCAGAAAACCACCAACAATTATTTTCTTCATCCCATACGGCACGTACTTCACGGTCGTTGAAGAAACGAATTGATTTCTTATGTTGTTCTTTCTTCTCTTCCATAAATGGGAATTTAGTTGTTCGTTTTACTATTTTTTATAACCCAATAGCCATTGCGCCGACCATTTTTGCGTTCGATAATACCTTGTTCCGATAGTTTCACGGTCATCGTCTTTACCGTTCGTTCTGATTTCCCAATATGCGCAGCTATTTCTTTTTGTGTTGCATTCGGCTTCTCCTTAATGAAGTTGAGCAATGCCAATTCTTCTAAAGTGCAATTCAAAGTGCAAATATTGCACTTTGGAGTATTCTCTGTTACACTTTGACTTTCTGCTGATACATGTAGGTACCTGTTCTTCAACTCATTCTGCTCACCTAATATCAGGTTACGGAAGAACGCTTCAATGTATTGTGTTGTCGCAAAAATACCTTTAGGCATATTATTATAATTGGCTCGAACCAGTGCATTGCGGAAGTACCACGAATAGTGAGCAAAGGTTTCGTTGCTGATATCAAAGCCAAATGTACGCAGATATTTAATGGTGAAAACTGCCGATGTACGAGTATTTCCCTCTCCAAATGGATGAATTTGCCAAAGGTCGGAAACAAATTGTGCAATATGCTTCACGGCTTCTGCTGTGCCATGATGCCTATAATCGTATTCCTTCTCACGGGCAAAGTCGTAATCCAGCGTTTCACGAATACTGTCTGCACCTGCATACAGCACCGTTTCGCCATTCAGCACCCATTCCTTTTTCGTAATGTTGTAATCTCTTATCTTACCAGCGTGTTCATAAATACCTTCAAACAATCGGCGATGAATAGAAATATATTCTAATGGCGAGAACGTAAAACTCTGCTCGGATAGCAGTTCGGTGATACGAGCCGAAACCTTATCAGCTTCTTCTGTTCTGTCTTCTATATCCTTACGGGCAACCTTTGATTCATAGTAGCTATTGACGAGCTGCTTCACCTCCTCAATCGTGATGTCGCCCTCAATATGCTGTCGAGCCGTCTCACGCAGATAGTCGGAAGTTTTCAAGCCATCAACAGCCTGCAAGCCAATAGCCGTCTGCCACGCATAACCTTTCTCTCGTTTATGCGGTTCGCTCTGTCGGATATATTCTTCAAAATCAGTCATCATTATTTTCTTTATGAATAACACTTCTTTCTCCAGACATTAGTTTAGGGAGAAGGGTATCACGCAGTATTTTCAAGTTTTCTGATTCTAAATGTAATGTAAGAATCTGTTGATCCATTGAAGCTACAATAGCTTCAAATTTTGATATTATATCATTTGTAGGAATCAAAATCTTCAGAGTTTCAAGTGCCTTACGGTTAATTGAACCAAAAACAGTACCCTCTGCATTAAATCTATCTAAATCATATTTCAATGAAAAAAGAGTATATAACAAAAACGCACTTTTATTTGTTCTGCTCACAGCAGAAGCAAGACCACGTCCTATGCAACACTCCTTATGTGTGATATTTATATCACCAACAGGAGCACGAACACTAATAAGAATACTATTTGCAGGTGCAATTCGTGTTGGATTTGTCGTGAATAATCTTATAGAAGGGAATCGAGTTCCAAATTCAGCACGACCTTGATAAAAGATTATCCCTTCACCATTTTCATTATATGTGGATCCATTAGGTGATTGTCCCATAATAATATCTGCAATTTCACTAAGATAGCCAACTTTCCACCCTTTAGGTATTTTCCCAAGCTCCGAATCCACAAATTGACCATTCTTGAACGGCTCGAAATTAACAAACCACGACTTGAACAACGCTTGTGCCTGCTGCTCTAAATTATCATTTATCCGTTTGTTGAGTTCAATTTTGGAATCGAGAGAAGAAAGGATTTTCCCTATCTTCTGCTGTGTTTGTAGAGGAGGGACCAAACACCGTAAATTATCGAAGGTCTCTTTTGTGATAGTATCAAATACACTACCGTGAGCTGATTTCCTAAGTTCATTGACCTTTGTTCGAGTTAGGTAATATAAGAAGTTCTTATCTACAACATTGTTTCCTCTTAAACCAAAGCATGATTGATTGAAACACATAGGGTATGGAATCATCGCCATAGCTCCAATAGTACCTCTTGCGGAAATAACAATATCGTTTTTTTCTAATAACTTTGTCGAGCTATTTAATAATCCTAGTTCTGAAATATGCTTTTCAGTATCATAAACATATTTGGTAACAGGCACAAAATCTTTCACCGACAACCAAGGGATTTCTCCATTCCAATAATCAGGAACGGATGTTTTAGGTGTTCCACCGCCTATAATTGTTACGAGATCTGTATATCTATATTCCTTCCATTCTCCCAACATAATAATCAATCATTTTGTTCATAATAATATGAATAGTCAATACCCTTCATAAACATTTCTCTATCATAAATCTTTGTAGTGAGAGCTGGTAGTACTAAAGCCTTAATATGTGTGCTATCAGACACGCTCTCACGCATGGCTGAAAGATACTCGTTCTTATCTATTTGGCTCCAATCCACACACCGCTTGAGAGAACGCCTCAGCATGAGATCGAGCCAGATACGAGTGCTTCGTCCATTACCTTCTATAAATGGATGAGCTACGTTCATTTCGACATACTTGTCCATTATTTCGTCGAAGGTATTTTCTGGCATACTTTCAATCGTTTGTAGCGTAGCAGGGAAGTGCATACAATTAGCAAAGGTAAAACCACCTTTTGAGATATTCATCGTGCGGATTTGTCCAGCAAAGTCGTAAAGACCTCCAAAGAGATAGGCATGAACCTGTTGTAAACATTGTATGCTGCCAGGCTCAAGACTTTTCAGCAAACCACTTTCGTATAACTGATATGCTTTTTTTCGACTTTGACCATCCAATGTGTTATCACTATATGTAAACCAATCAAGGAATTCATTTGCTCGATTGTTAGGATAGTGCTTTGCTAATAAAGCCACTCCTTCACTATCAAGGACATCTGCAATACGCATCTTGCCATCTGGTGCTTCAAATTTAAAGCCGTGAGTAGTACTCACGGGTTCAATGCTTTCTTGTTTCAACTTACGTTTTAGCCAACGCCAATAGTTACCTGCTTTGGTGTAGTCAGGCTCATCGTTAATGGCACGCACAATGTCTGTCGCAGAAAACCACCAACAATTATTTTCTTCATCCCATACGGCACGTACTTCACGGTCGTTGAAGAAACGAATTGATTTCTTATGTTGTTCTTTCTTCTCTTCCATAAATGGGAATTTAGTTGTTTATATCATTAATTTTTAGCTCGCCAGACATCAGTTTTGGGAGAAGCGTGTTTCTAATTTTTGAAAGGTTCCTGATTTCGTTTTCATAAATTCTTATAGCATTGAATAAGGGATTAATTCTTTTGCTAAACTCACTTATTATAGTTACAGGAGGTATTAATAACTTCATATTCTTAATAATTTTAGAATTTACAGCAGTTGCTATCGAAGATGTACTTCCTAAGCGAGCATAGTTATAATTTTTTAGAGATAGATAAGTATACTCTCGGAAATAGCTTTTGGGGAGGTAAAATCTTGCTACTGCCTCATTTGTTGTTAATTCACAATTAGAAATACCCACTCTTCCTACTGTAAGTTTAAAACTTACAAGAATAGTATCTTCTGGTACAACAATGATATTAAATTTTGAAATAGCTTCTTTTGTAAGATATTCTTTTGAATCCTCAATAAAAATTTCATTGCTACCTAGATCCGAGATAGATATCCATTTGACATTTCCATTGTTGATATTAGAAAACCATTGCTGTTCCTTTCTTGGAGGAGTTTTACCAATATTTATTTTAAATATGGTTTCTGCAGAGCATACTCTCCAACTTTCAGGTATCATTCCTAACTCTGAATCCACAAACTTCCCTTCCTTAAATGGTTCAAAATCCACAAACCAAGATTTGAACAACGCTTGTGCCTGCTGCTCTAAATTATCATTTATCCGCCTATTTTTATGAAATAGCGGTTGATATGAGCTATATGTGTGATATGCTGTTTGCATTTTGATTTAACTGATGAATTTGCGGTGAGAAAGTTTGACGTTTGTTTGATTGACCATCGCATAGTGCATGGTTGTATCAATTTTAACATGCCCAAGGAGTTTTTGTACTTGCTCCACGGGCATACCTTTATCTATAGCCATAGTCGCAAGTGTTCGACGAAACTTGTGTGGATGGACACGGACAATCTTTGAAAGCCTCCCAATCTTTCTTAGTCTTGTCTCAACTCCTGATATTTGTAATCGATTGTGTGGCTTGGCAAGAGACACAAACAATGCTTTGTTTCTGTCTTTCCGCTCTGCGAGATATTGCTGCAAATGAATCTTTGCACGAGCATTGAAATACACGATACGTTCCTTGTTGCCTTTACCGAAAACGATACACTCACGCTCATTGAAGTTTATATCTTCACGATTGAGCTTTACAAGTTCTCCAACACGCATACCAGTAGAAGCCAATAGGTCTATCATTGCTAAATCTCGTACCCTTGTACAGTTATCGCGAAGTTGTTCCAAATTTTCGTCAGTAAGGACTTCCTTAATCTGTGTTCCTGTCTTAACCTTGTGTATTCTACGTACAGGACTTTTAATGATGTAATCCTCATCCTCTAACCATGAAAAGAAAGATGAAAAGATACGACGGATATTGTCTATTGTAACTTTACTAGATTTGTGTTTCTGTTGAAATACAGCCAAATAAGCACGAATATCCTCTGTTGTATAGTTCGTAACTTTTTTTGGCATTTTCTTGAAAAGCTGATTGATGGTCGAGCCATAATATTTTATGGTAGGTGTGGTGCAACCTTCAACTTGCTTGGCTGACAAGAATATCTCTAACAGACGTTCGTTAGATACATTGTTCTCCTGCATCAGCTCGTCGTCTGCCGTAATAGAGTAGTTACTAATTACTTGCAATAATACTCCGTTGAGTTGTGCCATTTGTTCTACACTTAATATACCAGCCATTGCATTGCTAATTTCTAAAATCAAATTTTCTTTCATGTTCTTCTATATTAATGAATTGATAATATGGAAGAACATGCAGTCTTTTACTTGATAGTGAAACCTATGCTTGCCAACTGTTTTCGTATCTCATCCTCCAAATCATGAGATTGGGCAAATAAGTCGGATAATTCAGTAGTGAGTTTGTCCATCTTCTCTTGGAAAGGAATACCGTCGTCTTCCTGTTCTGCAATGCCGACATAGCGTCCGGGGGTAAGAATATAGTCTTGTTTTGCCACATCGTCAAGGGTAGCAACCGCACAGAAGCCTTTTTCATTCTCAAGTGTACCATCACTATATTTATCAAAAGTGTCTGCAATCTTTTTAATATCTGCTTCTTGGAGCTCACGAAGTTTGCGGGTAACCATTGTTCCCATGTTTCTTGCATCTACAAACAGAATTTTATCTTTCTGTTTCTTCTCTCGATTGAGGAACCATAGAGAAACAGGAATACCTGTGGTATAAAACAACTGTGAGGGTAGGGCAACGATACCTTCTATTAATCGGGCCTTGATGATATTCTCACGAATCGTTCCTTCCCCTCCTGTCTGTGAAGATAAAGAACCATTTGCCAATACCATACCTATTTTCCCTTTGGGAGATAAATGATGAATCATGTGTTGCAACCATGCAAAGTTGGCATTGCCAGATGGTGGAATGCCAAATTTCCAACGCACATCATCTTGCAACTTGTCTGCTCCCCAATCACTGAGATTGAAAGGCGGATTAGCCATGATAAAATCTGCTTTTAATGTGGGGTGTTGGTCGTCAAAGAATGTATCTGCATTAAACTTACCTAGATCAGCCTCAATGCCTCGAATGGCAAGATTCATCTGAGCCATCTTCCATGTCGTAGGATTGCTGTCTTGACCATAGACAGAAATATCTTTGATATTGCCTTGATGCCTTTCTATGAATTTGGCAGACTGTACGAACATTCCACCAGATCCGCAAGCAGGGTCATATACTCGTCCGTGATAAGGTTTCAGAACTTCGACAAGTGTTTGAACAATACAAGCAGGTGTATAAAATTCTCCTGCTAATTTCCCTTCTGCTTCTGCAAATTTAGAAAGACAATATTCATATGTACGTCCCAATATATCTTTGGAATCTCCATGTTCTTTCATTTGAATATTGGTAAATAAATCTACCACATCGCCCAAACGCCTTTTGTCTAATTCTGGTCGGGCGAAATTTTTGGGCAGAATGCCTTTCAAACGGAGATTCTCCTTTTCAATAAGACGCATGGCATTGTCGATTATCGTACCGATTTCTGGTGTATGGGCTGCTTTTGCTACCACACTCCACCGTGCTTCGTGTGGGACAAAGAAAATATTTTCAGATGTATATTCATCTTTGTCCTCTTCAAAGCCATCCCCTTCCTTTACCAAAGATTGGTATTTGGACTCAAAACGATCTGAAATATATTTTAGAAAGATAAGACCTAATACTACTGATTTATATTCAGAAGCATCAAGATTACCTCTCAACAAATCGGCAGCTTTCCATATCTCTTTTTCAAATCCTATTTCCGCAGTATTCTTCTTTGCCATATTATTCCTATTTTAACATTTATTGTTCCAAAATTATGATAATCAGCACTGTTTATAATATTTCGTAGCAATTAAATTCTTAACAATAAAACATCAAGTTCATGAGTTTACACAATCAGAAATAAAATTCCACAGCTCAATTATCAAAGACTACTCAGATAATCTTGGAATATTTCATGTGGTCTTTGGCTGTTTATGTGCTTAAGAACATGCTCATGTGTAGACTCTTTGACTCTTGTTATTATTGTCATAATAGTATTTCTACAATCTATTGGCTTTATTCTGAAGACCCACATTATTTATCAATTTTAGGCCACATATACTACTTATTTTTTGACGTTTGTCATAAGACAAATGGTGATTATAAACATACTTTATCACTCTATATTTTATTATTTCTAAAGCCACAGGGTTATTTTTAAATTCAAACAATATAGACTCTAACTCACTCATAGACATGTTATTATAATATGTTTTGATTGTAAAAGAGATTATTTTAGCAGCAGGTGTCCCTATTCGACGAGCAACTTCATCGTATATTTTTCCTAAGTCAGAAGTCCCCACACTCACTGATAAATTACTAAAGGTAGCTAAACAAACACGCAATAACATAAGATGTAGAAGTTGTTCTATCTTAGATTTAATAACATCCTCATTTGTTTTACCTTTATTTTTATTGATAAAAAAATCAACTATTTCTTGCTGACTTTCATCTAAAATCTGTGTAAAAAAAGATATAGATCTAAAACAAACATTATACGAACTTTCTATAATATCTAACAATTTTCCTTTATCTAATGAATCTTTCTGATTCTTAACAATCTGCCCCATGATTTTAACAACCTTAAAAGTGTCATTTAGATCACGTAACGTCACATTGTCCTGAAAATCTTCTTCTGTGAAATTTTCTTGGGGCAATGTTCTATGAAGTTCATCAGCTTTCCGTAAATCCCGATTCCTTTCATCTCTTGGGTCAATGTTTGCCTTGATAACATCTGTTTTAATCAGTCTTACAAGTTTAGACAATTCTACGAAAAGTTTATCATCTTGAGCAAGTGTAATAGGAGATATATCTTCAAATGGCAACCAACTTGCAAATAGCAGTTCATCAATTTGCTTTTTCCCCCCATTTTTATATATCAAGAAGATTAAAATATTAGCTTCTCTTTCTTTATGCAGTTTCGAACATAACTTTTTAACAATTTCTTCGCCACATCCATCATCGATCAAGGTCGATATTTTGGAGGCTACTAAAAAATAGAATATATATTTGTACGAGAATGAATATGAATCCTCGTCTATTTTTTTGATCAGATTTGCATTAACCATTTTGGAAAGCAAAGTAGAGCAAGTATAAAAATCATTGTATATATCAATATATGTATCATACATTCTCTCAAATATTTCTTTCGAGAAATACTTATGGGTAGGTTGCTCTTTATATAAATAATATGCAAATTCTTGTAAAAAATTAAGCATCCCATTAATCTTAGTTCTTGGGATTTCTGCTCTAACCAAAGATGCTATTATTAAAGAATTATAACAATAAGCATATGAGGTCTGTTCTACATCGAACTGACCTAATGCCTGATTTAATCCCTGCAAAAGTGATAAAACAAAAATAGGGTACGATGGTATTAGTTGCTGCCCTAACAAACCTGTAATCTGATCAAAAGTTAATTTGACTTCCTGACCAATAGCCTCTTGAGAAAAATTTTCACCGGCTCTGCCTATTCTTACCCATTTCTCAATTAGCTGATTTCTTTTATAATAACCCAATGGTAATAACTTATACCTTTTGATATCTGATTCTGTAACGCTTTGCTCTAACAAAGCATCTATCGCTATTTGTTCAGAAGTAGTAATTATAACCTTCTCAAAATTAGCCATCAACTTATTAACAAACTCACTTTTTTCATTCTTAGAGAAACTAGATTTATTGATTTCATCGATAAACACAACTTTTTTACATTTTTCCAATTGTGCATACTTATCGAATTTGTATTTTCTATTATCATACTGAGACTCATAAGATTCTTTCATAATTTTGTTAAGCTTCGAATGAGTAGATAACCTTTCTCCTTTTATCAGTAGAGGGTATAACCCACTTTTATAAGAATCCATATAGAGCATCTTTAATAAAGAGCTTTTCCCTGACTGACTATCACCTTCTAATATCATGACTTTTTCCAGTTGAGGGTTTTCTAAAATATTTTCAGAATCTACAAAAGGAGAAAAAGAATCCTTTTCATACTGCATTGGCTCCAGATCAGGATAAACAAATATATCTGACAACATCAAATCAAACTTCTTCTCATGCTTTAATGGCAAAGCTATCTCTTGAATAGAGGCTAAAAAAGTATTATTTAATTGCAGTTTATTCCGATATGGTCTTATCTGCATATCTTTTTGTTCAATTTCTACATAAGAGGTATTATTATATTGAAAAGAATACTTCGACAAAGAGAATGACTCTGTATCAAAATGATAAAAATTAAATTTAGAGCTTTTATCATATTGAAATGCAGAGGATTCTAGATAAACTAGTTCATCACAATCGCCTAAATCTGCAATAATCTTATCACTTTCTGTATGCTCATGCCCACACATGACTATGTGAGTATTATCATACAAATGCTTCTCAAACTGCTTTTTATTATTCGCACTATTATTTGGAGTTAGCCAGCCTGTATTGTGATGAAAGACAGCTATACTTAAATTATTAGGCTCATTACATTGCAAGAAAAAGCGTTGAGGTATCATTAATTTGCCAACATCTTCATGAAGAGTAGACAAGAATGCTGTATTATAACACTGAAAGTATAAAGAAAAATCTGTTTTAATCTTTAATTCCCTAAGCCATGAGATGGAAGACTCTTGAGCATCAATAAGTTTTTTGTAAAAACACCAAAAGTTCTTTTGGGGATGTAAACAGTGCTCTATTATTGCATTATCCTCTACATCCCCCTTTTGTAATACATCATTTATTAATACCTCTCGAATAGCATCATCCTTAAATTCACAATCATGATTACCAGGCACTATGACATAGTCGAAATTGCAAATTTTATTTTCTTTTTTCCAAAACTTTTCGCAATTCTTCAAAAAATTATATGCTATGTCATACTGTTCTGCAGTCCCTGAGAAAGCTATATCACCAGAGATTACAACTACAACTCTGGAAGTTTCATTTATATATTGTTTACACGATTTACAAAATTCATCAATATGAGTTATAATAAAATCTTCGTTAGATTTTATATGAATATCAGACAGCTGAATAATCGAAATTTTCATCTTTGTAACTTTAGAAAGGTTGTTTAAGTGAGTGATAAAATTACGTTAACTATGCAAATAACAAAATTTGTTATCTAATCGATTTTTTCTGCATTAGAAATAATCGCCATAAGTTCTTTCTCTGCTACAAAGATAGCAAATTTTATTATACAATCAAAATAAAAGAGAAGCTATTTATCCTCTTTTATTACAATGCGAAAAGACTATTCTATTATTCATGAAGTTTAGTCTGCATAAGGCTATCAACCTTATGTTTCAACCTCAAATCATAACCATCTATCTCCTTCTTGATGTTCTTGATTGCTGTTTCATTGCGATGAATATCAAACACTTCGTTTAGCCACAGGATTTCCTTTGGGCTACATCCTCTCCATACTCTGATGATTCGGAATTTCAAAGTATCATCTTCATATTGTTGTTTGCTTTGCCACAAGAAGTAGTTGCTGACCAATGAAACAAAACAAAAGACAGATACTGCTACCATATAAGTAAAGACTTTCGATGACTTGATGTCAAAGCTGTGTCTATGGATATGCTCTTGTTGCTTTGGCTGCTCTTTCTGCTCCTGCCACTCGTGCAACATGGTCAGGACGCTTGCCACCAATTTGTCTATGGATTTAGCCTCCTCGTCCTTGATGCGCACTTGAACACCAATGTACTCGTTGAGCACATTTTTTGTCCGCTGTTCATACTGATTGAGCAATTTCTGTTCCTTCTGCTCGTCAGTTTGTGCTGGTGTAGTTTGAACGGGGAGGGAAACAGAACCGTTCTCCTTTTCTTTCAACTCTTTTAGTTCCCTGTAAATTGTCTCCAGCTTGTTTTTGATTTCCTCAAAGAGGACAAATGTATTATTATCAGCCATAGTTATAAATGTATTTTACGTTTTTTCTTTTTCTTCTTTTTATCGAGTGTGTTGTAAACCTCCGCAGGGACAGTACCATGAGTTTGAAACAAATCCAATCCTCCTTCTATGAGGTTGTTGGTAATTTCGCTCGTAACACTTGCAACATTAGATATAAGATTTATCGTTCGTTGCATCTGCTGTTCGTGTTCTCTGTTATTTTGTTGCAGGGCAAAGTCTATCTTGGAATAACTGAAACCCCTATCCACCTTTGAACCGTTGAAATGATAACCGTTCTTTTTAAAGATGATACCCTGCACCTCCTGTGAGTTGCTTTTGAACTTAAAGCGGACATCAATATCTTGCTTTTTCAAGTGAGCAAGAAGGTCTTTCCAATTCCTGCACTGAGCAATCTCTGCTTTCAACATCTGATAGATTTCATACTTGGTCTTATCAGGTTCTTTTAAGCGATACTCTTTGACTTTCTCCTTGCCATCAGCAAAGTATAAACCATATTTGGTGGTCAGTTCCTTACAAATCTTCTCACTTTTGAACCTATCGTTACGGTCAGAGATAGTCTTGCCGTTGTTATCTATCCGATTGAAAGCGATATGTATATGAGGGTGCTCCTTATCGAAATGGCGACCGATAATGTACTGCGTATCTTTTATTCCCATCTTCTCCATGTATTCACGAGCGATCTGCGCCATCCATTCATTACTGAGCTTGGAAGAATCCTGTGCCGAGAAACTCAGGGAGATATGCCCCACAACCTTGCTTACTCGTGGATTCAGTTCAGTCTGGTCGATGAAACTTTGGACAATATGGTTGATGCTCTCCGTTCTCACTCCGGAACTATCAATGAGTTCCGTTCCTTTCTTCGGGTCAAGGATGTAATTGATTACACCCTTGAAGCCCGAACCCTTCATTATCTTGGCAATCATTTTCGTATCAGATTTAGAATTTCGTCAATCTTGCC